>Ga0134092_1001854_pt1 | contig 17381 bp, 17 predicted proteins | sample 3_6taG_FD_94454 | JGI IMG/M metagenome (GOLD analysis project Ga0134092, IMG submission 94454) | Switchgrass degrading microbial communities from high solid loading bioreactors in New Hampshire, USA - 3_6_20_6_A3 metaG | ecosystem: Engineered > Bioreactor > Semi-continuous > Anaerobic >... | reverse complement strand
TGAGCCATTCAAATTCCTCCTTTTAGAATTTTGTTTCTCCAACTTATATTTTAACTGAGGAATTTGTTAATGGCTCCCTTATTTTAGGAAACCTATTTTACACCATTATACGGACTCAACTTAAAAAGCCCACTGTAAATATAGAGAAAAGTAGATAAACATATAAGAAAGGAGCTTCTTTTTTTATGCAAAAGAATAAAATGACTTTAATACAAAAAAGAGCAGTAGAAATTCAAGATTCTCTTAATAATAAAGGAGCATGGAAAAGCTTTTTAGATTGTGCTTCTAATTTATATAAATATCAATATGCCAATGCACTATTAATATATGGACATAAACCTGATGCAACAGCTTGTGCTACCTTTGAACAGTGGAATCGCCTTCGCAGATATATCAATAAAGGAACAAAAGGGATTCCTATTATCACAAAAAAATCAAATGGAGCTAAAATTGAATATGTATTTGATATTTCAGATACAAACGGGAAATCTAAACCTAAAATATGGAACTTCAAGGAAGTTGATGAATCTAATTATAAAGATTTTTTAAACCAATTATCTTTATCGCTTGACGTTTTTCCGGATTTTCTATTAGGAAGCTCAATAGAAGAAAACTTAATTAAAATTATAGATGAATATATTGAAAGCAAAGATTTTGAAGAAAGCAGTATATTTCAAAAAAGAATTAATTCACTAGGTTCAGAATATCGATCTAAATTTTTTAAAGTTTTAGCTGATAGCGTAAAATATACTGTTTTTAAAAGATGTAATCTAGAGCTTAAAGATGAAAAGTTATTTGAAGATATTGACGATGTCATTTTTAAAGAAAATCATATTGTTGTATTGGGCAGCTATACACATGAAATAGCAAAAGAAATTCTTTATGAAATTGAGGTAGAAGTTAAAAAAATCGTAAAAGAGCAGGAGAAAAATTTGCAAAACGAAAGGAAAGGAGAAAGGGAAGATGAACAAGGAAATGATCCTAAACAGAACACTGGAACAGAATTTCGAGGAAATAACGCTAGGGTATTACGGAAAGATCCTAATGAATTACATGGAGGACAACGAACCAGTCCGATATCAAGAGGAGCTCATTCATGGAACGCTCCTATACACACTACAGATGCTAGAGGAGGAAGCGAAGAATCTGGAATACAACATCAAAGAACAGTATCAGAAACAGAACAGCAATCTGAACAATCTGACACAACTGGAAAGGATACAATTTCTGAATCAGATCACGCAACAAGCGAAAGAAGAAGTGATTCAAGAGATGATCAACAGGATCAAGGAAACGACAGAATAAACTCCGATAATCTTATTAACTACAGAATTACAGAAGAAGATAATCTATCGGGAGGTTTAAAAACTAAATTTAAGCAGAATGTAGAAGCAATTCAGCTGCTTAAAAAAATAGAAAGTGAAAACCGATTAGCTACTCCAGAAGAACAAAAAATCCTTGCAAAGTATGTAGGATGGGGAGGTATGCCACAAGCATTTTCTTATAAAGAAGATGCCGGAAATTGGACAAAAGAACGGGATTTATTGAAAGAAATACTGACACCGGAAGAATACGAAGCGGCTCGTTCTTCCACGTTAAATGCCCATTACACTTCTCCGCTTATCATAAAAATGATGTATAAAGCTTTAGAACAATTCGGTTTTAATGAAGGGATTATATTAGAACCATCAATGGGAATTGGAAACTTTTTTGGTATGCTTCCGGAAGGAATGTCAAACAGTAAACTGATCGGTATAGAATTGGATAATCTAACCGGCAGAATTGCCAAACAGCTTTATCAAGATGCCGATATCAGAATACAAGGTTTTGAAAATGCTGATCTTCCGGACAATTATTTTGATGTTGCTATAGGAAATGTTCCTTTTGGAAATTATCGCTTAAAAGAAAGTCGATATGATAAGTATAATTTCTTGATTCACGATCATTTTATCGCAAAGGCTCTCGATAAAGTAAGAGCAGGAGGAATTGTCGCATTTATTACGTCAAAGGGAACATTAGATAAAGCGGATCCGAAGGTAAGGGAATATATATGTCAAAGAGCAGAGCTTCTGGGGGCAATACGACTTCCGAATAATACCTTTAAAGATAATGCGAATACAGAAGTAACAACAGATATTATATTTCTCAAAAAACGAAACCATATTTCCCTAAAACGTGAAAGTTGGGTAGATATCGGACATACAGAACATGGAGTACCTGTCAATAATTATTTTGTTGAAAATCCACATATGCTACTAGGAAAAATGGCCTTTGATAAAAGTATGTATGGAGATGAGAATGATACTGCCCTACTTCCCGATGGAAGAAATTTAGAAGAAGCTTTAGAGAAAGCAATTCAATATTTGCCCAAAGATGTCATAGAAGAAATTGAAATCAATAGTGATGAATTTGAAATAGGAGAAAAACCAATTCCTGCTCCAATGGATGTAAAAAATGGAGCTTATGATGTAATAGACGGAGTTATTTATCAACGTGAAGGTTCTATAATGGTTAAAATTGCAAAACAGGAAGGAAAGCAAGCTGAAAGAATAAGAAATCTTGTCAATATCAGAAAAGCAGTTAGACAGCTTTTAGATGCACAAATGGAAGGTTGTTCAGACGATACGCTCAAATCATTGCAGTCTGTTCTTCATGATTTATACGATCGTTTTGTAGAAGAATATGGCTATATCAGCAGTCGAGGAAATAGTATTGCTTTTGGCGATGATCCGGACTATCCCTTATTATGTTCCTTAGAGATTTTTGATGAAGAACAAAAAACAGTAGAAAAAGCTCCAATTTTTACTGAAAGAACGATAGGAATTACACGTTCTATTGATCATGTTGAAACAGCATCAGAAGCCCTAACCGTTTCTTTAAACGAAAAGGGAAAAGTCGATATCGAATATATGGGTTCTCTAACAAATCTTTCTCCTGAAGAAATTATTGAAGATTTACAAGGGGTTATATTTAAAAATCCTGAAAAAGTTATTGAAGGTGATTTATATGCCGGTTGGGAAACATCAGACGAATACCTTTCCGGAAATGTGAGAGAGAAACTTCGTATTGCTAAAAAAGCTGCAAAAGAAAATCCAGAACAATTTAGTATTAATGTTGAAGCTTTAAAAAAAGTACAGCCAAAAGACTTAGAAGCAAACGATATTGAAGTAAAATTGGGTGCAACGTGGATTCCTACTGAATATATTGAAGATTTTATTGCTCATATACTTGATTTACATTCAGATACAGAAAATTGGAGAGAATGGAATGAAGATAATATTCATGTATCATTCAATCCATTACTGTCAAGTTGGAAAGTCGATGTAAATTACTCTTTACGCAGTGGTATTGCAGCTAGGGAAAGATGGGGGACTTCCTTTATTGACGCAACTAAATTGATTGATTTAGCATTGAATCTTAAAACTCCAACAATCTATAATGAAAAAGAACATCCAGACGATCCAACAACGGTAAATAAAAAAGCAACAATTCTTGCAAGGGAAAAACAGGATCAGATCAAACTTGAATTTAAAAAATGGATATTTGACGATCCTGATAGGAGAGAAAAACTTGTTAAAAAATATAATGAAGAATTTAATAGTGTCCGGCTGAGGCAATATGATGGTTCGTACTTAACACTTCCGGGGATTACTCCAACGATCCAATTAAAAGAACATCAGCTTAATGCAGTTGCAAGAATTTTACATGGAAAAAATGCTCTCCTAGCTCATTGTGTAGGAGCAGGAAAAACTTTTACAATGGTTGCAGCTGCTATGGAATTAAAACGATTAGGCCTTGCTCAAAAACCAATGTTTGTTGTCCCAAATCATCTAACAGAACAATGGGGAGCTTCTTTTCTTCAATTGTATCCAAATGCAAATATATTAGTGGCAGGGAAAAAAGATTTTGAAAAAAAGAGAAGAAAAAAATTAATCAGTAGAATTGCAACAGGGAATTATGATGCAATTATTATTGGCCATTCCAGTTTTGGAAAAATTCCTGTTTCCGCACAAACACAAGAATTTCACCTTCGAGAAGAAATCAACGAAATTGTTGAAGCAATTGCTGAAACAAAAGCAAACAATTCAGGTAACCGCATCGTTAAACAGCTTGAAAATATTAAAAAAAATTTAGAAGCAAAATTAAAAATGTTGCTTGATGAAGAAAGCAAAGATGATGTAGTTACTTTTGAAGAGTTAGGGGTAGATTGCTTATTTGTCGATGAAGCACATGAGTTCAAAAATTTATATCTTTACACGAAAATGCAGAATGTTGCAGGAGTTCCCCAAACAAAAGCAAAAAAATCATCTGATCTATATATGAAAACGCAGTACATTAATAAGATAAATAACGGAAAAGGAATCGTTTTTGCTACCGGTACACCAATCAGTAATAGCATGAGTGAAATGTACACAATGCAACGTTATTTGCAAAAAGAAAGGCTAGAAGAATTAAAGCTAAGGCAATTTGACAACTGGGCTTCGACTTTCGGAGAAGTAGTAAATGCCTTTGAAATTGCTCCTGATGGATCTGGCTACAGAACAAAACAACGATTTTCAAAATTTTATAATGTTCCGGAACTAATGACGCTATTTAAAGAAATCGCAGATATACAGACAGCGAAGATGCTTGAGCTACCTGTCCCGAAACTCAAAGGCGGAAAACCGCAAATAATAACAACAGAAGCTTCACTAGAATTAAAAGAATATATTCAGACACTTATTGAACGATCAGAAGCTATCAAAAATAAGATGGTTGAGCCTACTGAAGATAATATGTTAAAAGTTACAAATGACGGGAAAGCAGCTGCTCTCGATTTAAGATTGATTGATCCTAGCTATCCAGACTTAGCTAATTCAAAGGTGAATTTAGCAGTTGATAATATCTATAGAATATGGGAAGAAACGAAGGAAAACAAGCTTACACAGCTTGTTTTTTGTGATATGGCTACCCCAAAAGGTGATCCTAATATTTTCGATATTTATAACGACATTAAACAAAAATTAATAAAAAATGGGATCCCTGAAAAGGAAATTGCTTTTATCCATGATGCTAAAAATGATAAGCAAAAGGAAAAGCTATTTTCTGATTTCAGAAGCGGAAAGGTACGGATTTTAATCGGAAGCACAGCAAAAATGGGAGCAGGAACAAATATGCAAAATAAATGTATTGCTCTCCACCATCTTGACGTACCTTGGCGACCATCGGACATTGAACAAAGAGAAGGAAGAATATTAAGAAGGGGAAATCAAAATAAAGAAGTGCAAATATATCGATATGTAACGGAAGGCAGTTTTGATGCGTACTCATGGCAAACGATAGAAACAAAAGCAAAATTTATCAATCAGATCATGCAAGGGGATAGCACAGTCAGAAAAATGGATGATATTGATGATGCAGTTTTAAACTATGCGGAAATAAAAGCAATTGCAAGCGGAAATCCCCTTATATTAGAAAAAATTGAAGTAGATAATGAAATCGCAAGACTACAAGTATTAGAAAGTCAATATTTACAATCACGCTATCATCTACAAGATATCATTACTAAAAGGATTCCTAAACAGATTGCATTAATTGAAAACCGAATCAAACAATTTGAAGCAGACATTAAAGTTGCTCAATTTCCCAAAGAAGATTCCTTTATAATGGAAATACAGGGTGTAAAATATATTGATAGAAAAAAAGCAGGGGAAGCATTACACAAAATAGATCAGGAAGCAAAAGCAGGCGAAAAAATGGTTATAGGAAAGTATATGGGTTTTGAAATGATCTATGAAAAACCTTTTTCTTTTTCTTTTGATTCTACGAGCAGAAGCAAAGTCATACTAACAGGCCACGCAGAGCATAAAATAGAATTACATTCAGGATATAAAGAAGGAAATATCGCAAAAATCGATGAAACAATGATGAGGATGGAGCAAGACATTCAAAAAATGCAAAGGAATATTGCAAAACTAGAAACAGAGTTAAATCAGGCAAAAAAAGAGCTTGAAAAACCGTTTGAATATGAACAAAAGCTAAAGGAATTACAGGAAAGACAATCTATCATTAACGCAAAATTGGATCTAGACAAAAATGAAGGAGATTTCATAGAAGATCCGGGAAATAAAGAAAACTTCATTGATGAAGAAGAAATAGAAGAAGGAGCAGCTGAAGCTATACTACAAACAAATTTATGTCAAAATAAAAAATCTATTCGGGAAAAATTAAAGGAAATCAGAGAAAGAAAAACAACTAGTGAAAATAAAAACGTTATAAAAAATAGGCAGGAAAATTCTTTAATTCTTTAAAATATAAAAATATATATTTTTATATTTTAAAATTCTCTTGATATTTTTTTAAAAATATCGTATAATACATGATAGGAGATTCTATATAAGTTTCTCGCTACCGGCCATGCGAGTAATAAATAGGTCGTGAATCGGGTTATCTCGCTACTGGCCATGCGAGTAATAAATAGGCCATGAATAAAAGGAATACTAGCTCATGTACTAAAACCTCTACCGGTTTTCCGGTAGGGGTTTTAGTTTTCTTGAAAAGCTCCTTGAAAGAGGGTGTTTTTTTGTATTTTCATTCAGGAAAGCTCTATTTTATAAAAGATGAATTTTTTGATTTTGTCAATGATAAAAATTTAAAGATGAATTATGAAACGACTAAAAGGCCATATCTTTTTGCTTTCAGAGATCCTCAAACAAAACTACTGTGGGTTGTTCCTTGTAGCACGAAAGTAGAAAAATACGAAAAAATTATTGAAAAAAGAAAGAAACGAAATAAGCGAACCGACTATCTTAAAATCATTTCTATATTTGGCAAGAAACAAGCACTGGTTTTTCAAGATATGTTTCCTATTTCAGAAAAATATATTGCACATCCGTATTATAAGAAAAAACAGCACGTCGGTATCTATGATCCTAAAAAGATCAAAGAAATTGAAAAGAACGCAAGGAAAATAACTAGACTACTTCAAAATGGAGTATTGTCTGCTCCCAATCTTCCAAATATAGATAAAATTAAAAACTTAATGCTTTCGGAAAAAGAATTTGAAAATGTTCATGTACTTAAACAAAAAAAATCTATCAAAGAACGTATCGCATCAATTGAACAGGCAACTACATCAAAACAAAAAATTCAAAAACATAAAAGATTGAAACAGATACGATAAAAACAAAAAGCAGGATAGCTTTTTTATAGTTATCCTGTTTTCCTTTTTTTAATGTATCTATATAAAGTTGCTTTGCTTATTCCTGTAGCTCCTGTAATTTCAGAAATAGAATAGTCCATGCTATCATACATCTTTAATGCCATTTCAATTTGTTTTTTAGATTTTGGCGGCCGGCCGCCTTTCCTTCCCCTTGCTCTTGCGGTCGAAAGGCCTTCTTTTGTTCTCTGACTGATAAGATCTCTTTCAAATTGGCTGATCCCTGCAAAAATAGTAAACATTAATTTCCCTTGCGGTGTGGTGGTATCCATCCAAGATTCTTTTAAGCTTTTTATGTTTGCCCCTTTTTTTTCAAATATCTCCACTAATTGAAATAAATCCTTTGTCGATCGACTTAATCGTGTCAATTCAGTTATAATCACAGTATCCCCTGCTCTTATATGCTCCAATAGTTTTTGTAATTCAGGCCTATCTTTTTTTGTACCGGTTATTTTTTCACAAAATATTTTTTCACATCCTGCTTTTTTTAACTGTTCAATTTGATTGTCTAAGTTTTGTTCCTGCGTACTTACTCTTGCATAGCCTAGTAACATCTTTTTCATCTCCTATTTTTTTATTTTTATAGTATCAAAAACGTATAATAAAAGCAATAATGATACTTTGATTTTGATAATAGTTTTGGGAATATGAAATTCTTAAAATGACGCATATTTTTTAAATTGATTTTTAAAGTATTATAAACGGTCGTTTTAGAAACTTTTCTATCGCACTTCACTTTTTTATTTGAATCTTTTTTAAAAAAAGTTGATTTTGTGGCTACATTGTGGTAACATATAACTAACGATAAAAGATTTTTTATAATGATTATGTGAAAGGGGATTGCGTATGGCTAAATGCCGTAAATGTCTTAGAGGTGCAAAATTAAGTATAACAGGTATCAATAATAAAACACTGAGTGTAGATTTAGGAGGTGCTGTGTTATATCTAGTACCTACCAACGTGGGAATGGAGGTATCAATAAATAGCGAAAATCTAGTTGAGGGTGATTATGCTTATGTAATATGGACGGGGGAAGAATGGATTGTATAAATTACAGAAACCCTAAAAAATAATTACACATTTCAAAACTTTTACGAAGTATAGAAAACATCCATATATTTCAAGGGGTGAATTTATGAATGTCCTAAAAACTTATTATTATATATCAGCACAATATTTAAAAGAATGTTTGCCTTACATACCGGAATTGAAAATAACTAATGCCAAAACATACTACGGGAAAATATATGTCAGTAATGGCAAATATATAATAGCATTGAGCAAGTGGAATCTAGATTGTGGCCGCATTGAATGGTGGGATAATGAAGATTTTGATCTATTAATTGAAACTATTTGTCATGAATTTGCACATATGTTTTTTTGGAATCATGGTGAAGATCATTCAAGACTAACAGAAGATTTTAAAACATTGGTTAAGCTAAGTCTAGAAAAACACTATCTTGAAAATCAATTACAGCAAATGTATGAAGAAGATATGAAGAAAGTAATTTAAAAAAGTAATTTAAAATAGAAAGATTTAGGCCTGCTTTTTGAAACACAAAAGCAGGCATTTTTATTTTTTGACAAAGCAAACCACATCAAAATGCAAACAATTACTCTTAGTTGAAACTTCAAAATAAAATAATACCGACTACCGCACTCCACAAACAAAAGACTCGCTCCGCTCCCTATTTGTTTGCTCCGTTTGGTCTTTATATTGTTTTTGTTTCCGGTGCTACATAGATAATCCTTTCTAATACGTCAAACCTAACCGCTCTTATTCTTTTACAACTAATGATAGTTGGGCTATTGAACGCTGAAATATAAGCATATATATTTTTTATAATGTATATGCTTATATTTTTTTATTAAAATATTTTTAAAAAGTATTGACTTTGTGGCTACATTGTAGTAACATAAGATTAAGGATAAAAATATTTTAATTTCTCTAATTTAGTAGAAATTCTCAAAAATTGAATGATAGATTTTTAATCAACTTAAAAAGGAGGTACAGCTATGAAAATTGCAGGTGCATGGTATATTGATGCTTATCCGGATGAAATTATCATTGAAAAGGAAGATGGTTCTTTAGGAATGTTTCATTTGGTGCCTTTTAGAGAAATTAGTGATGATGATATAAGGCCATACAAAGGGCAACATCCACGAGAGATAAAAGGACAGCTACTACCAATCTATTTATATAAATTCTACGGTTTAGAAAGGGAAACTGAAATTTTATCAGAATTATTACGAATACGGGTAAGTCCTTTACAGCTTAAAAAAATTCAAGTGTATGCGAAAAATAATAAAACTGATATGTCGAAAGTATTGAGAGATTATATAGACAGCTTATAATAATATAGCAAAAGTAGATGCAGGGTTATAACAGCCCTGCATTATTATTTATAAATTAAATCATCTTTAACTTCAACTTTTTCCGGAAAAAGAAAATTTCTAAGCTTTTCTAGTTCAACTTTGTTCTTTAGGCCTTCTTCTAATTGAGTACATAGTTTTATATTTTCTCTTTCTAATTTAGAAATTTGTTTTTCCAGCCCTTCTTTGTACTCTTTTTTTAATTTTGTGTTCTCATAATTTAAGTAAGCTATTTGTTTTTGTTGCTGCTCCAGTTTTTGTTGTAAATCTTTTACTTGATTTTCTAAATGTTCTAATTCCACATACATTGTTTCGCTATTATTCTCAAAGAATTGCTTTTTTACTTTTTTATAGGCCTTTAGCAAAAAACGAATTTGCATCGCATAAAGTAAATAGTTTAATAATTTTTCTAAATCTCTTTGTGAATTTAGATCATATTCTTCAGAAAGTCGGTATGTCATAATCAGCTCATCTATATCTTTTTTGGTTAGCTTTATATCTTCCAATAAATTATCAATATATAATTCTTCTAGATCTTCAATAAACTCTAATGAATTAATTGCTTTTTTGTTAAATTGATTCATCATATGAGAATACTCACTAAAATTGATAGAATTAAACCTGAATAATTTTTTTCTCGTTTCGATGCAAATATATTTTTCAGAATATGTATCAAAATCAACTTTTTTTATTTCGCTATGTTTATTCATTGTAAATAAAACACGATCTTGAAAAACTTTTAGATTTTCCTTATCTTCTATTTCATACTTGAACATATTCTGAAGAACTACGATCATAGTTACAACTGCAAATATCTCATTGTCCGTTTGTTTTGGTGAAACATAAGTAGTTAATATTTTTTCTACATTTAAAGTTTCATTTTTTTTTGATTCTAAATGTTTGTATAAAGATCTCCACCCTTTTTGAATTAAAGTTAATGTATTATCTTGTTCTTCAATAAGATCTAATAAAACAATGCCCAAAGCTTTCTTGCATCGCATTTCCCACTCTAGAGAACCGCTTGTAATAATCGGATGGGAATAATATTCACTGTCCTTTGCAAGTTTATATGCTTTATATTTATTTTTTTGATATATTTCTTCAATATCCTTTTTAATATTATTGTTTGAAGCTAAAGCTTCAACTAAAAAAACAGTAATATCTATTTGCATAAAGCATCAGCCTTTCTATCAATAATTATATTATTTTTATTTTTCTGTATTGATTTTTTTAGAAAAGTATGTATAATATTGTTAAGCAAATAGTCTACCTATTAAGGAATTGAAACGTGTATTTTTTCATGTGTTTTTTTCCAATTTAGTCTACCTATGAGGGTTTGAAATATGTATTTTTTTGTGTATTCTTCTAATTTATTCTATCCTATAAGGGTTTAAGAACAAGAATAACTGGAATATTAAATTCCAGTTATTCTTTTTTATTGACTAAATTTTTTTTGCTTGTTCTTGAATATCTTCTGGGATAGAAGCTTCAAGAGCTTCTCTTACAATAACATTCTTATCAACATTTCTCATAGCTGCATATAAGTTAATTGCTTTTGCTAGATATTCCGGTAAAACATATGTCCTTCTTATCCTGCTTTCTTCTTCTCTATTTTCTTTTTCTGTTTTCTTGAATAATTCGTTAACCGGTTTTGCTTCTTTTGCTTCTGCTTCTCTATCTGATAAGCTAATTCTGTCCTTTTTGGCCATTATAAACACTCCTTCCAATTTCAGTTTCAAAACATATAAACATCTATGTTTTTATATTTATAAAAATTTTTCAATTTTAGAAGCAATATTTTTATATTCTTTTGCGATTGGATGTTCAGGATTATAAGTAATAATAGATTTTCCTGACATGATACTGTCCTGTACTTGTACCGACTTTTTTATAACCCCAAGTATTTTTTGTTCTTCCCCTAAAGCTTCTAAAACCTCCTTCGAATGTAATGTTCTAGAATCATAAAAAGTAGCAATAACCCCTGCTATATTAAGGTTTTCGTTTAAGTTTTCTTTTACTTTTTTTATTGTTTCTAGTAAAAGCTTTAACCCCCTGTATGCTAAATAATCCGTTGCAGTAGGAATAACAACATTTTGAGATGCACATAAAGCATTAATTGTTAATAGGCCTAAAGATGGAGGGCAATCAATGAAAATAAAATCATAATAGTTTTGGATTTTTGATAAAGCTTTTTTTAAAATGCTTTCTCTGGCCATTTCGCTTACCATGTATAGTTCTGCAACTGATAAATCTATTATTGATGGTGCTATATGTAAATTATCAGATATGCTTAATATTATATTTTCTATGTTCTCCTTTTCAACTATAACATGATACATATTCTTTTCTATTCTTTCCGGCTCTAATCCGGATGCAATCGTTAGACTTGCTTGCGGATCAAAGTCTAACATAAGGACTTTATATCCTTTTTCTGATAAAGCTACCGCTACATTAAGAGTAGATGTAGTTTTTGCAACTCCACCCTTCTGATTAATGAAAGCTGTAATCATTAAATAAATCCCCCTTTTTTCAATTCACTATTTTAACACAAAAGTTTTTATATTTAAAGGTGCTTATATTTGAAAATGTTTATGTTCAAATATTTCTTTAAATATAAAAATATAAGCATCTTTATTTTTATATTAACTTCCCTATTTTTCCTTGTCAATAGAAAAATAAAAGTAAAGTTCGACAGCATTTTCCTTTTTTCTAGTTTTAAATGTTGTATTATATTCCTTAATACCGGAAGATAAAGAATGTTTTTAATTATATAAAAGAGTGAAGAATGTTTTTAATTGTAGAAACAGCCCATGTTACACAAATAAACCGGTTTCAAATAAATGGGTTTAAAGGGGTAGATTATTTTGGTAAAATTAACAGAATTGATGTTTGATAAAGATATTTTGAGGATAGAGGAAAAAATTGGGAAGGAAAAACACTATAAGATTCTGCTAAAAAAAGTAGCAGAAATTGAAGAAGAAATGCAGAAAATTATTAAAAAAAAGAACATCCAAGAATTAAATGAGATGTTAGAACAGCTTGATATCGCACATGAAAACTTAGCAAGATATATTGCATATAGCTTTTTTGTAGAAGCTTATAAATTGGGACAGGGAACGTTTTGAAATTATTTACAATGCTAAACAGTGTAATCTAAGCTGTTTCTACAGAATAAATTTAATTTGTTCTTGTTCTATTTACAATTTTAGACTTATGTTTTATTATTGAAATATAAATAATTATAATGTTTTAAAAATAAATCATTTTAGCTTATTAATAATTATGTTTTTTAGCCTTTAAAATTTCAAAAAAAGCTAAAAACTCATTTAAACCTCCTTCTTGTTAAGTGTAGCAGCACTTAACAAGATTTACCGCTGTACAGATTAAGGAAGTCAAATGAGTTTTTAGCGTGCCGATTGGCAGTATCCTTATCACGTTTATTATACAAGATTCAAAAAGTATTTGCAATAGTTTCTGCGAAAAAACTTGTGGGATACGGCCTGCAAGTTTATTTTTATGTCTGCTTTAAATAACAAAAAACAAATGAAGGGGGATTTCATAATGAAAAATAAAGAACAAGTATTAGAAATGATTCAAAGAATGAAAAAAGAGAAAGTGGAAGTGAAAAGGAAAAAACATCAGGAATCTTTTACGATACTAGATAACTCTGTGCTACAAGATACTAGAATGTCTTTCGCCGCAAGAGGATTATACGCTTTTATTAAATCTTTACCGGAAGATTGGACTTTATATGAAAGTTGGTTAGTTACACAATCACCACAAGGCAAAGATGCTCTCCGAACGATTTTAAAAGAACTGGAAAAATTTGGTTTTATCAATCGGTATAGCTATAGATATAAAGGTCAATTTGTAAAACATGAAATGATCTTTAGTGTTTATCCAATCCCAGAAGATGAAATGATTGACTATATCAAAATTCATGATGATGGATCTTTTGAGCCTATTTATCGTATTAAGGATAGAAATATAGTTGAGCCAGATTCGGAAAATCCGAATATGGGTGGAGTCATTGAAAATTCTATATTTCAGCCAGATTCGGAAAATCCAAATATGGATAAACCAAATATGGAAAACCCGCCTCTACAAAACAAACATAATAACAAAACAAATATATATACAAATCAGTCAGTCAGTCAGGAAGATTTACAAGAAAATGAACAAAAGAAAAATCAGTCTATCGAAAATGACAGACTGATTGACAAAGAAATCGATAACTTAATAAATGAACCAATTGAAGAACTTAAAAAAGCATATCCCAATGATACAAAACTCATTGAGGAACTGAAATTAAACATAATTGACATGTTCTTCAATGATTATATCATAATTGAAGGACAAAAGAAACCTCAAAACCTTATAAGATTGGCTATCATGAAACTTACATATTTTCATCTAGAAGAAATTCTCCAAAAGTTTAAAGATATTTCATCTTCAATAAAGATTACAAACTCCAAAGCTTATATACAAAGTATGATTTATAATACTGCTCTTGAAAGTGATTTATCCATTACCAATAGCGTCTATTACAATTTCAAATTATTGTAAAAAATAATCAAAATTAGAAAAGGGGAATAAAAGTGAGAGAAATTAATTTAGTAAAAAAATATCCTATTGAGTGGAATAAAATCAGAAATATGCTAGAGGAATTAAATATATATCATTATTTTGCAGAGCAGAAGCAAAAAAATGATTTAATTCTTATGTATAACCAATATGGGGAAGTAATTTTTTATTATGTTGGTTTAGAAATTTTGAAAGAACAGCTCGAAATGAAAATGATAAAAAATCCATGCGGCTATATCCGAACAACGATAGAAAATTTTCTTAAACAGAAAAGAGTAGAAGAATATGTAGAAGAAAAAGAACAAAAAAGCAAATTGGAAGAAGCTTAATTATTAGCCGGATGAAAAATAAGGATATAAGTTAATCAAAGATATTGCTCATACTGCAAAATTGGCTCTTAAATCAATTTTTTCCTGTCAAGGCATAGGAGAAGTCGATTAATGAAAAATAAGCCGAATTTAAGGCGATTTTAAGCGTTAAAAGTAAAAAGTCGATCATAAGCAACATATTTTCTCTTAGTTTGCAAAAAGTTTATAAAACTTTGCAGAAATTAAATGTGGGTAACCTGTGGGTAATTCTGTGGGTATCTTGTGGATATTTCTGTGGATATCCCTATATATATATATATATACAATATCAGATCTTATTTTAATTATTTTAATATATTTTCGGCGATTGAAGCCATTGAAATTACTTGCCTACAGGAGCGATAAGACGAGAAAATTAGGGTGATAAGACGAGAAAATTAGGGTGATAAACGAATAGACGAGAAAAAAATATTGCACTCTGCTTATCCAACTGGTAAAATATTCTTAACTTACTAAAGAAAATAAAAAAGGGGGAAAAAGGCGAAGATGAAAGAAGAAAATAGAACAAAAATGAAAAAAGAAAATTGGGTCGTAAAAGCTAATAAGTTAATTGAAGCAAAAGGCAGACTTGGAATCATTGAACAGAAACTTTTTGCCAGTTTAGTTTCAGAAATAAAGCCAGAGGATAAAGATTTTAAACCATATAAGCTAGAAGTCAAAGAAATTGCAAAACTTATGAATTTAAGCTCTAAAGCAGTTTACGATCAAATCAAAACAGCTGCCAGAAACTTACGAAAAAAAGAAATAATGATAGAAAATGTGGACGAAAAAGGAAAGAGATCATTTTTAGTAACCGGCCTGCTATCATCGGCCAGATACAAAGAAGGAGAAGGCTATTTAGAAGTTTATATAGATCCCAATTTAAAGCCTTATTTACTCAATATAGTCGGAGAAAAAACCCCTTTTACAAAACACATGATTGAAAATATTTTAAAATTGGACAGCAGTTATTCAGCCAGAATTTATGAACTTTTGAAGCAGTATGAGAAGGTCAGAAAGAGAGAATTTGAAATTGACGAGATCAGAGAGATGCTGGGCATCGCAGAAAACGAATACAAAAGGTTTTATGATTTTGAGAGATATGTTTTAAAAGTCGCAAAGACTGAAATCAATGAAAAGACTGATATCTGGATCGATTATGAAAAAATTAAAAGAGGCCGGAGAGTAGCTAAAATAGTATTTGAAATTGAGCCTAAACTCTCCGGCGAAAAAGAAATAAAACCAATTGACTATTATACCGATGAAGAAATTCAGGATATAAGAAACAAATGTGGTCTTAATAATTCTTATTTTAACAAAGAACAGGTTTTAGATCTATATATGATAGCGGCAAATGTTCTAAAAAACTTGGATAACCCAAATAAAAATCCGTATGAGTACATAAGATTTTACTACAACGAACTATCCAATAAAGAAAATATAAAAAATAAATTTGATTATTTAAAAAATTTGCTTGAAAATGATTATTGCAATTTTGCCAATCAAATAACTTTGAGAGAATTTTTAGGAAGGGTGAATGAATCATGAGAGATTATTATGATTATCTTGATGTTGATGTGGCCATTGAGATCATCAGTCATTTGATTGGTGAGAATACACTCAGGGAATTAGAAACAACGAATCCGGAAGAAATTAAAAGACTAGAACAGGAAACATTCCGGCTTTTAGATGAGCGTGAACAAATCTATAAAGGCAATAGAGAAGTCATCAATAAAGTCCTTACTGTTTATGGGGAAGAAGTGAAAAAAGAATTTAAAAAATCGGTCGGAAAAGAAAGTGAGGAAACAAATTGAACCGTATGGAAAATATGAAATACAAATTAAACGAAGAAGCTCATCAAAGAATTTTTAAAAAAATCGTGCGTAACTATTTTCGTAAAAAATTTCCGGTTAATAACTGTAAAGCTATCATATTGGGTGGACAGCCAGCTTCCGGGAAAAGTGGTCTTATCGAATTATCAGAAAAGCTTTTTCTAGATAATAATGTGATAAAAATTAATGGAGATGAATTAAGAAAATATCATCCCTATCATAAAAAAATTTATGAAATGCACGACAAAGATTTTGCTAAATTAACAGATCCGGATGTCCGCCGATGGACAAAAAATTTATTCGATATAGCTATACAAAAAAAATATAATATCATCTTTGAAGGTACAATGAGAACAAACCAAATTTGTCATACAATAAAAAATTTAAAACTTAATGGATATAATGTTTTCATAAAAGCTTTAGCAGTTAATGAACTTAAAAGCAGATCGGGAATATATCAAAGATATATTAAACAAATAAAATCTACAGAATATGCCAGATTTACGGAACAGTCTATTCATGATGCGGCCTATACCGGTATGTTAGAAACGTTAAAACAAATAGAAGAAGAAAAGTTATATGATGAACTAAAAATTTATCAAACATCACCGAGAATACTCCACCTTCTTCAAGGTGGAGATGAATCGGCATAAGATTTTAATATAGTAACAACTAAATTGTTAAAACTTCTATTTTCCTTTTTAGCAATTTGTTCTAATTGTTGTTTTAAATCTTTTGGTATAGTAATTAAAGTTCTTGTATTATTTTTTGAAATACTCATATTATCACCTCCACAATCATTATAGCATAATAATACAATGTTGACAAGGTGATAACAGTATGATATAATAAATTATGAGAAAGGTAGGTGAAATACTTGAAAACAATATTAAGAGCCTATAAATATAGAATATATCCTAACAGAAAGCAACAAGAGTTAATTAATAAAACTATAGGTTGTTGTAGATTTGTATATAACTATTATCTCAATAAAAAGATTGAATTATATAAAACAGAGCAAAAGTCTATAAATTATAATGCTTGTGC
>Ga0134092_1001850_pt1 | contig 17433 bp, 29 predicted proteins | sample 3_6taG_FD_94454 | JGI IMG/M metagenome (GOLD analysis project Ga0134092, IMG submission 94454) | Switchgrass degrading microbial communities from high solid loading bioreactors in New Hampshire, USA - 3_6_20_6_A3 metaG | ecosystem: Engineered > Bioreactor > Semi-continuous > Anaerobic >... | reverse complement strand
CGTGAGAAAAAATGTACAGTGACGGCGGGAAGGTCGGGCGCAAGAAGGGGGAGGGGGTTATCCCCCCTATCCTCTGTACTCGACCCAATTAAATGTTTGTGGAAGATTCCTATTTCCTAGTACTTTAGGTTCTTCTTTTGTAGCAAATAACTTATCAGATTTTTGTCTATTGCATGCCCAATGGGCCAATTGTAAATTATCTATATCACTTGGATGTCCTCCTTTAGACACAGGTATTATATGGTCTATGACAGCGCTCATTGGATGTGGTACTTTCAGTGAAAAGTCTACAGGTCTGCCACATATTCCACATGTGTTTTGTGTTCTGAATATTACTCTCTTGTTCTTTTCATATGCTCCTCGATGAGCCCCCTGTTTGTCTAGCCTCATATAATCGCCCCCATTAAAAAAGACACCCTATTTGTAGGATGTCTATTTCTTTCCTGCTTTCCACTTATGTCCGCATTTCAAACAAGTAACCTCTATTTTATTTTTCCCTACTGCTCCTAATAGTGGTCCTCCTGCTATTAATGTCCCTACTGCAGCTTTCCCCAAGCTAAACCCTTTTTTATTTGCTGACAAGCTTGTAGAATAGCATTTAGGACAATATACTATACCTTCTCTTTCCATGTGTGCAATTCTTTCCTTTAGTGCTTGTTCTTCTTGTCTCTTTCTTTCCTCCATCTCTTGCTTCTCTAGTTTCTTCTGCTCTCTTTTTTCTTTTGCTACCTCAATACCCTTTTCAGCTAGATCTTTTGATATGTCTAACCCCTTAGATGCTAACTCTTTGGTTTTACCTTTGATCCTTTCCCAATCCATATAATCCCCTCCTTTAATACCATTATATCGAAGGGGATGAATATTACAACTATTCGTGCAAATAAAAAGGACCTACTCTTATTGAGTAAGTCCCAACCCCGGAAGAACACCAGCTAGAAAGGATTTTAAGCACATTATTACCTAATATCATATTACCATATAAAGTAGTCCAAATCCTGCCACATTACTGCCAATTTTATTACATATAATATTTGAAATATGCAGTTCCACTAAACTGTTATCCTCTCCTTACATTTTCAAATCAATGTTTCCTGTAATGAATTCTAAAAACTTTTCTTCTTGTTCTTTTGTGTAAGGTGCATATTGAGGGATTCCAGTATTTTTTTTAAATTCTTCATGCTTGCCAATAATCCAGTTGATAAATTCATAGCTTTTACAAGCATCACCATCCTTTAATCCTTTTGCTTTAATAAAGGCTTGAAAATATGGCGTATATTCTTTTTTAAAATCAATTATCAAATTCACCTTTACAACTCCTCCTTTCTCACACATAATAACCAAAGTACGTCACACCCTACATCCCAAGAAGTTAGCTATCAGCTCTATTATCTCCCGTCTCCATCTATAAAAAGTCCTCTCACTAATCCCTAGTTCCATACATATGCCTACGTCTGTGTATCTTCTTTCGAAGTATTTCATCTTTAACAATTCATATTTTCTAGATTCGTTATTTGTCTTTAATATCTCTATAGCTTTATCTATAGCTTTTAATCTTCGTTCCATTTCGATTATTTCTCTGTTATTTACTAATTTAATTGCTTTGGTTTGCGTTGGGTCTCCTGGACTGCTTTTAACACTAATTTCTTGTGATGGTGTAGATTCTATTATTTCTTCTCTAAGCAATTCTAATTGTTTTTTTGACTCATGGTAACAATATAACTCTGCTTCTATCATTTTGAAATTTGCACGTTTGATGTTCATGGAGTCATTCCTCCTTTACCATTCACGTAACCTTACTGGCAACACTAAATCTAACTTATCATGTCCTTTCAATATCATTGGGTTATGCGGACCTTTCAATTCAACTTTTACATCTTCATTTTTATACTGATTTACTACTGCTAATAAGAATTTAATATCAAGTGCTATATTTACATCTTCTCCATATTTCTCAGTGATATTGATTTCATCTATCATCATGTTCATATCTGTTTTAGTTTCAAATTTCAATTTATCATTATTTATATATAGTAATACCATCTGCTCGTCCTTAGTAAGTTTGTCCATTAATTTGAGCGTATCCAATAATTTATTAGTTTCTATTGTGAATTCAGTTTCTGGATTATTGAAAATTATTTTAGTAACATCTAAAAACCTGCCCTCGTATAATTCACCTTTAACTATAAAATCTTGAAATTCAAATTTGATTAAATCAGAACCGTTCCAAAGTACTTTAATTAAATTATCAGACTTTTTATCTAATGTTTTTAGAAGTAATTTCCAAACTTTTTCAGATATTACTATTGTTTCATTACAGTAGAATTTAGCTTGTCTCATACTTAAGTAATAACCATTTAGTGCTATAAATCTATTATGTTTTATCTCTATTCCCTTAAGGATTGGTCTTGATTCATCAGTTATAGTTGCATAATTTACTTCTAGTAAATGAGACAGTTCTTTTTCAGTTATAGTAAATAATTCTTCTGATACTTTATCATCTGTTTTTATAAATTTATCTATATCTCCAGGCATGAATTTTAATTTCCTTGTTCCATGAGTAATTTCATTATCTGTTATAATTAACTCCCCATCTTTAAAGTTTTCTAGCATCTTTAATGTTTGTTCTGGTATTAATGTTTGTCCAGGTTCTAATACATCTATATGGAATTTAGATTCTAATTGAGTTTTTAAGTTATTCATTATTAATCGGTTATCTTTGATTAACAATCCTCTTTGAAATTCTAAATCTGGACTTAGTTTATTTAATTGTAGTCCTTTTGCTTTCTTTAGCATATTTTGTAAAAACTTAGCATTTATTTTAATTTTCATTACAGATTCCTCCTTAAACATTTAGATTTTTGGGATATGTTGAATACCCAATTCCTATTAGATTTATTTTTAACTTTATAACCAGCTGCTAACATAGCACCTTTAAATATTCCATTATATACATAGAATGGTAGCTTATGTTTTAATCCATAGGATGTATGTCTATCATTAAATGATTTTATTGGATGTAAATTTTCACTTATCCAGTTTAATAATCTTTGTTTTTCTTCCTCAGGTAATTCATTAAATAAACTTGGATCATCTAATCCTTTATTTCTATCATCAATCATTAATAATCTCCTTTCTATTTTTGTAACAAGCTGTAACAAATGATTTTTTTACTTGTTACACTTGTTACAATTGAAATTTCAATGGTTTCAAACAATTACTTTTCTAAATGTAACAAGTAAATAGTATATTTTCTTATATATATATCTTCATTTCACCCTGTATCAAATGAATAAACATTAAAAGGTACTCATTTACTTGTTACACTTGTTACATCATTGATTTTACTGATTTTCACTTGTTACATTACTTGTTACAGCTTGTTACAGCTTGTTACAATTTAATCATCTTCTACATAAATTCTTCTTACTTCTCCATCAATTCTTTGTGATTTAGATTTAATCTCAAAAACACTACATAAAACTTTTCCAAATTCTCTATTACTTAAAGGCTGTAGACCCTCTTTAATACAATATTCCTGATAACTTAAGTAGACTTCATCTGTTGTATTTCCTAATATATTTTCTAACCCTTTACTTCTAGCAAATCCAATTACAGGATTATTAGTTTCTTCATATTCCTTTAATTCTTTTTCAACTTTAGATGATTTTGTAAATTGCCCATTTTCTAATATTCTTTTTAGACCTTTTAATCCTATGTTGATTAAATACTGAATTGATTCTTCTTCTCTTAATTCATATTTAATATAAGGTCTATAATCAGGATCATCTTTTGAAAATTTAGCATTAAATGGTATTATAATAAGTCTCCTTTGTACTGCTCCAGTTCTATCCTTCATTCTAGGTATGTTATTAGCACTAAATAATAATTTACTATAATTGTTAAAATCAAATGGATCCTGTCCCTTCTTTTCTACATTGATCCTGTCCCCAGTAACTAATTTTTTAAATACTGAAGGATTAGGTATAAATTCATCCCCAATATCATCCCCTATGTTAGCTAATTTCCCAAAGAGTTCGGCTGTTTTAAATCTTTCCCCTAGCTCTTTTAAATCTAAGGCAGATATATTCTCTTGTCCTAATATTGTACTAATCATGTCCAAATAGGTGGATTTTCCATTACTTTTATCTCCTATTAAGATGAAAGCTTTCCCAAGTTCATTTCTTCTATAAAATGTGTAACCAATTACTTCTTCCAATAAGGACCTAATTTCAGGATCATGACAAGCTATCTTATTTAATGTAGTATCTGCTAATTCAGAATAAGCATTTGGATTATAATCCCATGGAATTTTATTCGTAATAATATATTCAGGAGAAAAATCATTAAATGAATCATCTATTATGTTGTAAATTCCATTATTAAAAGCTATTAAATTAGCATGTGATTGACATTTGTTTTCTGTAATACTTATATTCAAATAATCTAATACTTCTTTTCTTTTAGCTCTATTTAAGTTGCTAATATGCTTAATCATTTCCCCTTCAATTATTGTATTTCCACTTTGATATATCCCATCTTTATAGATGTGAAGTTGGTTATTTATTTTTATGATGTAATGTTCATTTTTTAAGTAATTTGAGAATTTATCAAATAAGAAAGTGGTACCTTTAAAGAATACTGGTTTCTGGAAAGCTTCATCTCTTAAAATGGTTTCCAGTTCCTTATCTGGTAATGGTTCTTTTAGGACATAATCATTAATAAGTTTAATAGTCTCTCGTATTTCTTCTTTAGATAGTCCTTCTGACTGAAGTTTAAGAATATAGTTAAAGAGACTCTGATTCCTTCCATCACCTTCACCAAGGGTAGAAAAATCTATAATATTTTTACCTATGGGAATTAACCAAACTGGTAAAAGATCCATGGTGTCGGTTTCTTGTAACCATTTCCTATCAACACCGTTAATCTTTAAAGGTATTACTGTATTCCTGGTTCCTAATTTATAATCTAAAGTGAGTGATAAAGGACATTGATTGCCTATTTTATTACTACTAACATCAGTATTCTTAAAATAAAAGTGTTTACCTCTATCAGTTTGGATTACATTACATTTAATATCTAAGTCCTGGATAATTTTAAATAGTATATCTGATTCATTATCATCATCAGAATCCACTAATATTACATCATCTTTAAGTATTCCTCCATAGGATTCTAAATGTTGAACGTCTTCCAGGGGATAGAACTCTGTCCTCCCCCGGATTGGTTCAATAGGTCGCTTTCCTTTCGTTGGTATAAATCCTTTAAATATTTTCTCGTTCATAGGGCAAATCCCTCATTTCTGGTAAATGTTTATTGGTCCAAATTGCACAAATAATATTCCATAAAAAAGCTATGAAATGATTTTCATCCTCCTGTCCGTCCAAATGTTTAAGATAATGTCTAACTGCACTGTCTATATAACTAGATAGTGGTATTCCTTTTTCCCAATTCCTTTCACCATATTTAATAGCTCCTGCTTCAAAGTGTTTGGAAAGTTCCAATACTGTATTTGGCATATTTGCTGGTCCCACTTCATAATTCAATACTTTGTATAAGAATTCATTATTTCCTGTCACAATAAAATCATTTATAAGTTTTAATACATCATCTTCCATCCACTCACCTATAATGTCCAAAGGCATTAAATCACATCTACCTTTACCAACTGCAATATCTCTTACCGCTCCTGTTGAAAATTTTCTTCTGTTACCACTATCATCTAATGTAAATTTCCATAATTCATCTTTATTTATTTCAACATTGACCTTGTCCATCTTTCAACCTCCTATCTGTCATTTTTTCCACCACTTTTCAGCTGAATAAACATATCCTTTCCAAATCTCTACATACCTACCTTTATTTAATTCTTGTTTTACTATCTTAATCATTTCTTTAAAAGTTCTATAAGGAATTGCTTCAGCTACATTAGTACTTATTTCATCTAGCATTCAAACCATCTCCCACATGCTCAATTGATCATCTATCCCTATGAAATCTTTAAGTCGTTTTTTAGCCACCTGTACATACCAATCTCTATCTAATTTTCTTGGAATCCTTCTTCCATTGACATCATTATTTCTAATAAAACACCTTTCAGGGGTCCCTGCTATTTTCTCAAGTCGATTTCTAGAATTCATTTTAAATACTCCTGGATCTTTCGGGTCTCTTGATGCAAATACTCTTAAAACTCTTTCATTTAATCTCTTAGTTCCGTGTTGAGCATATTGAAATTTATTACTGACTTTAACTACCATTTGGAATTCTTTTAGGTCATTACAAGAATAGATTGTTTCCTCTACAGGAGTACCATGAATGAAATAATTAACTAGGGCCTTGTTAACTATAGGTAAGTCATAGTCTAGATTATTTAGTTTCTTAACATAAGCTCCCTTTGATTCATAACTCCCATCTTCATGTATTACTATGTAGTTGTTGACATCTTTCTGATATATCTTAGTGAATGTTTCATAATCAAGAGACATTCGGGTTCGATTTTCCCATTCTTTACAAACTTCTTTGATGATATCCAAATCATTCTCATGATAGAGTTTTATAAATAATCCATCTGTATTACTTTGAATAAGTTTACAATGAGGTTCTAAATGCTCTATTAAATCTAGTAATAACAATTGTCCAGCTACACAAACATTATTAGCTTGTCTAGGGTCGTATAGTTGGTTATACTTGTCTTTCATTGCTCCGTAAGTTGAATTTAAAACTATCTTGTATGGCTGCTGCATTGGATTTCCTTCAGCTTTTAGTTTTAATCTAGTGTCTCTAATCTCTTTATATTTTTCCGGTTCTACTACATTTCTTGATAAGAATCCATATTCAATCATAATAGCTGGATAAAAGCTTGATACATCCACATTTACAAATATTCCTTCTCCATGATATTTATCTATGGCCCCATGAAGTCCACCCCAGGCAAAAGTATGTGGAACTCCTGCCACTTCTGTTTCTAGTCTTTTGGAGTAATCCATATTTAATGGATTCTTGTACCAATTTACTATATGTTTATATTTTTTTATTCTCAGTGTGTCTGGAATAGTTATATCGAATTCATCATCGTGGTCTTGTCTAACTGCTCCAAGGATTATCGCCGATAATTGTGCTTTGGTCTTATTAATATAATGAAGTGGTAATTTAAAGGCTTTTAATAGTGATAGGTGACTTTCAAATTCCTCAATTCTATTCATAAATACTTCTATGGTTTGTTCTACATCATGTTTACAATAATGTATTACTTGAGATAATTCTTCTGGAGTAAGTTTTCTATTTATATTGAAACTTACTTCTGATTCTCTTATATCGTTTCCCATAAAACCTTCTAATTCTTTAAGTCCATGGTATGACGTCATAACGTCATAATTATATAGTTGAATTTCTTTGAATCTGTTGCTATATTTCCAACCTGCTTCGTTATCTACAATTATGTGATTATTGATTTTATAAGGATCTAGACCTAAAATAATTCCTTTTAAAATGTATTGATCATAGTGTCTAGAGTTATAACCGCACCAGATATTGTTTTTATTCTGTTCATATAGTTGAATTAATTTTGGTCTATCATTAACTATTACATGGGTTTCTTTTGTATCGGTATCCATGATTACTACTAGCCAATCGTGAGGAAACACTTCACTCAAAGTCATAGAATAACATGACTACATACCACCTCCCTTTATTGCTACCAACTCCTTAACTGATAAAATATCTCTAATGTTTTGTTCACATTTCTCAAGGATTTTACATAGCTCTTCTGCATCATCATCTCCTAACCAATCTATTGGACCATCTTCTAATAATTCTTTAGCTTTATCTAACTTATCCCAGTCTTTTCTTAAGTTATACATATTTTAATCACCTACTTTTTTCATATAATCACTTCGGTAATGAATATAATACTTGTTATGTTCATTACTTACCTATCCACCAATCAAATACATCTTGTCCAGTCTCCCATTCTGTTTTTAATCCTCTTTTTCTTCTTTCTTCTAACATTCTGCTAAAAGCATTAATATAACTGATTTTTCTCTTAGGATACCTTTTAAACTCATATAGCCTTTGTTTTATCGGAGCCATAGGACAACCTACACAACCTAATCTGTCGAACCCTTCATCATAAAGACTACAATAAGGCAATTTCCTTAATTTAATGAAGTCCCATACTTCTTTGTCAGACCAATCAATAATAGGATTTAGGATATGCTTCCCTTTAACAGTACAGGTTTCAATCATCCTTCTTTTTTCGTCATTATCACTATTAAGGAATATCTTTCTTTGCTCTATAGCTTCTTTAGCTTGACTTCCATATATGTCAAATTCTATTACTTGCCTACTGTTTTTCCTCCTGCTACTCTCTGCCCACCTAACACCAGTGACCACAAATCTGCCAATTCCTCCACCTTCTTTTAATACAGCACAGCAGTACCTAGTAATTCTTGTCGGTGGCATTAACTTCTTAGGTATCAATTTCCACATTGTTATTTCTGGATGTTCTATTTTTACATCTTTATGATATTTTCTAATGTAAGAAATTAATTCGGGAGGGTCTACAGTCGTGTTATTATAATGTGCATCATATTTCACTCCTGCCATATTCATTAATTCTTTGACTACTATACTATCTTTTCCACCAGAAAAAGCTAAATAATAACCTTCCTTTGGTTCGAATGTCCTAATTCTTTCTATAGCGGTTTCCACTTTATCCATACCATTAAAGTTTAATTGACCTAGCAATTTATCACTCCTTCCGACATATAACAAGTAAACTGTTTATTAACAAGGGGAACTAAAGAGTTCCCCTTGTATTCAATTACTCAACTTCAAACACATCTGTAATTTCAAATTCATCATAGCCTTTGTTGTTTTTACTGTACTTTAAACCATATTCCAATTTTCCGTCTATAGCTTCATGAATATCCATGAGTAAGTTTCCATACTGTGTAAAGTTCTCAAATTGTACTTCTAAGCCACTATCTAAACTTCTTAAGAATTCATTTACCTTATGAAGTCCAAATCCTATGTCTACTACTTGATTCCAGAATATATACTGTCCTTTATATGGACCTTCTAATATTTGCATCCAAAATGATACCATTGGTCTACCTGTTTTGGATTGAGTTAATTCTATCTTAGAAATTTTAACTTCATAGTGTCCTTCAGGAACTTCTTTAAATTCAATTTTATTTTCTTCCACTTCTTTTACATCTTTTTTTAAACCTTCCACATCTACATTTTGATCAAATTTTGTCCATATATCTGTACTCATTATTTATTCCTCCTTGTTCTTTTATTTTCTTCTTCTGAAGCTTGTTGAGCTTCTTCTAAAGCTTTTATAAATTCATCTTTATTTAGTGCAACCTTGTCCACCTTGAAGTTAAACCTTCCTCCACCAAAGATATTTTCTTTCTTTTCCAGTAATAAATATCTTTCATTTCCATCCATGTAAGCCCTTGTAGTTAAATCTACAGTTCCAGCTAAAATGTTAGCCACTTTATCAGCTATGTTTGGTTTTATGGTGGTTATTTTAGTACCATTCTTAAGAGTAATTTCTGATTCGATTTCTTTACTAATATAGATTATTTGATAACCTAGTGACTTTAATCTTTTAATAGTACTTAAATATTCAGTTCTAACCATGTCCCAACCCTTACCATAACCAGCGTCTTGCTCATGCTCTATGCCTAATTTGTCATACATGTATAATCTACAATGCTCATATAGGTCCTCTACTAAGTCAATACATATTCTTTTAAAATCATTCTGTTTTTTCTCCAATTCAGCAACTACATCTAAAAACACTTCCCAAGCAAATTTCCTAGTAGTTAATCTTCCTTGGACTGTAATTTCATCTTTAATAGTGATTACAGGTGAAGTTGTATTGTCTATGTTTCCATCAGTATTGATGAATAGTAAATCATCAAACTGGTCTACAAAGGTGGATTTACCTACATAACTGTCTCCATAAATCCACATGTCTGGACTTGTGTCTATTTTTCTTTCTCGCCTTTTATTTTCAGGTAAAATCATATAATCCTCTCCTTTTATACATAATTCTTCATATTCACACCAGTTACATAAATTAGTGATGTTTTTAGGGTATTCTATAGCTTGTTCAATTTCTTTTATGCTTTCAAAGAATTCTTTTACTTTTGTTTCATCATAATGAACCTCTACTAGTTGGATTTCTGATTCTTCAACTGTTTTAATAAGTCGTTTTCTAAACTGATATAAATCTTCATCCTTCCTTTGTCTAATAAATGTTTTTGGTATGAATATAAAACCTAATCTATTAACTTTAAAACCTTCTTGCTCTAAGAAATACTTGTATAAGTGTAATTGACTTGAATTCATGTAATCATTTATGTTATTGCTGTATTTAAAGTCGAATATATCTACTGTTCCATCAGAGTTTTGAGTAATTAAGTCTACTATTCCAATGAATTCAGGAGTTTCTATTGTATATTCTTGGTGTAGTATATTAATATCTTTTAATAGTTCCATAATTTTTGGTATTAATATTTCAAACTTAATCATTTCATTAATGTGTAAATCATTTATTAATGGGTAGTTAGATTTATAAAATTTTAATGCTTCTTGCAAGTCTTTCTCTGCCCCAGTATGAATCGTATTTCCACATATAAGTGGATTCCAAGGATCTGTATTCGGTATGGTTTCTAATTTGTCTATATATCTTAATTTGAATTTATAAGGACATTGTTTAAAACACTCTACCCTTGAATGACTATATTGAATTTTTATCACCTCCTTAGTAGGTCTAGGATTAATTTTTCAAATCTTTCAAAGTCCTTTGGATATAAGATAATACCTATTCCATTACATTCGTTAATTCTTCTGATGTTATATTTTTGCAGTTTAGTAGGTTTCCCATTAGTACCTTTAACCTCTATTGCTACAAAGTGGCCATTAACACATGCTAATATGTCTGGAATACCTGCTTTTTGAAATCCTCCTCCCCATATTTTCGTAAACCAAATATTATGGGATTTTAGGAATTTCTTTATTTTATTTTCAAATTGCTTTTCAGTCATGTTATTACTCCTAATCTGTATAAATTACAATGTAATTTCCTTCTGTTCTATATCCAAAGCATAAATTTCCTTTATCACATATTAAAGCTAGTTCTAGCTCACTTAAATTTTCTGGATTTTCTAAAACTCTATAATAAGTAGTTCCATATCTACATTTCACAAATTTAACCTTTGCTTTATCTTTTATTTCTTGATATATTTCTTTATTTATTTTAGATTTTTCTTCTGGATAATCTGAAAATGCCCAACCAGAATATATTTTTCTTTCTAACATTTTTCATCCTCCTCAAATAACTTGTCAGTGAAGTCCTTCCTTAATTTCAAAGTGTCGAATATCTTACCTTCAATGCTTCCTTCAACTATTAGGTAGTAGTAAAAACATGTCCTACTCTGACCTATCCTATGAATCCTTTTCTTTGATTGCTCGAATAACTCACTACTTAGTGGTAATGTGAAATATATTATTTTATTTGCTAACTGTAAATTATGACCCATAGCCCCTGCTTGGTATTGGACTAGGGTAACTGTGTTGGATTTATTCTTGTAATTCTCCAAGTCTTTCAAAGGTCCACTTATAGCACTTACTGGTTTGTTCAACTTCTTACATAGATCGTTAATCTGTTTAAATTCTTCATTGAAGTTGTAAAATATAACTACTCTATCTTCTGTTGACTCTAGTAAATCCTTTAATGCTTCTAATTTGTGTTTGTTGTATTGACCACATAGTTGCCTTTCATATAACATTTTGGTTAGTGTAGTATCTCCTACTAGTTCTTGGTTATTAATTTTAATAATCCTATCTTTTTTAAATTTCTTGTATTCTTTAGTATTTTCAATTCTAATTACATTTTCTATTTGCTCTGGAAGGTCAAACACTTCATCTGTTTTCATAAATACTGCTCCATGCTCTTTTAACTTACGTTTTAATCGTTCTACATTTTTATAGCCAACTACTATTTTTATTGGGAATCCTCCTATGTCTTGTGTTACAGTTATGATGTAATGGTTCCAGTAAGTTGTTTTATTTATATTCCATCCAAGTAGCCTACATTGAGTCCATAATTCTTCATACTTACCTCCTGTAGGAGTTCCCGACAGTAGAATTACATTCTTTGGTTTTAGATTTTTTAATATGAATTTAGTTCTCTTAGCTTTATCATTCTTAATCATTGATGATTCATCTAATATTAGTGTGAAATCTTTTAATTCGGCTAATTCCGGTCTTCTCCAAACCAAATCGTAATTGATTATGATTACTGAATTATCTGGTATAGGTACTGGTTTGTTATAAACAATAATGTTATAATTAGGGTAATAGGTTTGTATATGCTCGGCCCAATCATCAATCTTGGATTTTTGGCAGATGATAAGATTATGATTGGTTCCGAGTTCTTTCATTTTTTCTGAACCTATAAATGTTTTTCCAAGTCCCAGTTTTCACATGTCTAGGTAATACGCTACCCTATTAAAATCTTTCGTTTCTTCTAGGACTTGTTTTTGATGAGGGTATAGTATTACTCTAGACATTTTGCATCACCTACCTTTATTTGATAATCTTTGTAACTAAAGATGGTTCCTTTTCGTTGAATTACTGAATGTAACCAACCTGGGGATTTTCCTAAATACATTCCTAATTGTCTCATTGAAGGAAATTCTCTTATTTCTTTAGTTTTCATATTTATTAAAGTACATTTTTTACTTTTTGAATTTAATCCAGTATCGTAAGCATGTTGTGTATTTTCTGCATTTGTAACCCATTCTAAATTAGATGCTTTATTGTTCTTTGGATTACCATCTTTATGATTTACTTGTGGTTTATTTTCTGGATTTGGAACAAATGCTTCTGCTACTAACTGATGTACAAATACTTTTTTAGTTTTTCCTTGCTTTGATAATGAAACATATAAATATGGCTGTTTTCCATTATGCTCTGTAGGATTGAGCATTTTACCTTTAAATTCTCTAGTGCACCAATTATCTACTATAATTCTGTCTAAACTCCTAACTCTTCCATAATTACTAACTTGATATAATCCTTCATAACCTTTAATGTCTTTCCATATTTCTTTCTTCTGATGTGGATAAAGTTTCAACTTCAAATGTAACATCCTTTCCATCATTTATTATTGTTGCTACTCCCATTTCGTACAATTTAACAGCTAGTTCCAATGTGATGCTATTAGCACTATTTTCATAAGTTATTGATGTCATTTCTTTAACACCTCCTTTATACAATTCCTTTAATTTGGTATTTTTCAGCTATATTTAATCTGATGGGTTTGTCCAAACTTTTAAGTCTCTTTAAAGCTCGTTCCTGGTCTAGTTCATGGTCTCGATTTGGCTTGTAGAAATTACACTCTAAGCAATCATATTTTCTTTTTAGTGCTTTACAACCTCCGCGTTTAGTTTGAGCGAAACAAGGAAAATGTTCTCTTACCTTTAGATCGTACATTCTTTTCCCTCCTTTTCTCCCTCAACATAGCTGCAAATTTTTCTTCTGTTGCCTTCAATTCATAAATTGCAGCATCTATATATTCCTGGTCTACATAATTGAAGTTTTGTTCAGCTTGTCGCATTTGTTCTTTAATTTCTTTGAGCTCTTTGTCCAACTTTTACACCTCCCTTTTTAACCATTTCATACATTCTTCAAAAGTTTTAAAATCTTCTGTCCAGGCATCTCCAGTACTGTTGTCTATACCAACATACACTTGTCCATCTTGTCTCCAAAATCTCCCTAAAGGTGTCCTGGTATCTATAATTTTCTCAGCTTGTTCATCAGTTACTTGCCTTATTCTGTCCACACTTGTCCCTCCTTTCGTCATAAGCTATATAAGATTGTTTTTTTTTTTAATATATCTCTAATGTTCATTAACTCACCTCCTTGTTATCAATCTTCCCTACATATTCTTCTAGCAATTTAGGACTTATATGATAAGTCCATCTGCTACTCATCTTTACAGCTGTACCAATAGGTAAAACTCCTCTTTGCAGGCCTATCCTTACAAATTGTTGTGAAACGCCCAAAATTTCAGCAGCTTCTTTAACACTTATATTTTTCATGTTTTGTCCCCCTTTACTTCTTTTAGTCACATGTAAATAATTCTGATGGATCTACTTCCAAAGCTTTTGCTAGTTTGCAAATTGTATCTATTGTTGGTGACTTTAGATTATTTTCTAACTCACTTATATAACCGTATGAAACCCCAGAGCGTTTGGATAATTCTAATTGAGATAACCCTTTTTTACGTCTTATTTCATACAGTAAAATTTTAGCCATTATATTTGGCATCTCCTTTGGTCATAATATTAGTTAGTATTCGTTTTGAATACTTTTTCTTTAAAAAAATTTTCTATTGGTACATTGAAGTATTCAGATAATGTTTTTATTTCCTCTAAAGTGAAAGGTACTTTACCATTTTCCTTCTTGTTATAACTTGTAGTAGATATATTTAATATTTTTGCCATTTGAGTTTGAGTCAATTTTGCGTAAGATCTTAAACTTCTAATAAAATCTATATTCATTTATTTCACCCCCTGGATGGTATTCACTTTGAATATCTTACTTCTTATTATAGTATTCGATTCGTATACTGTCAATAGTTATTTTAAACTTTTCTTAAAAATATATTCATTTTGTTGACATTATTTTAAAGAAGTATTCATAATGTTATAATATAAATCTAGGAGGGATACAATGAGTGTTTTTGGTAAAAGATTGAAAGAATTAAGGGTTGAAAAAGAATTAACTCAAGAAAAACTTGGTGAAATATTTAATGTTAGGAAAGGAACTGTTAGCAACTGGGAAAATGGGAATAGATTTCCTGATGAAAATACAATAATAAAATTGGCTGATTTTTTTAATGTAAGTATAGATTATCTTTTGGGCAGGACTGATAAAAGACAACCTCATCATCTTACTAAAGAAGATATTATAAAACTGGCCCCCGAATATGCATGGTTATTTGAAGAAGAAGGCTTGGAATATGTGGAATTAGTAGAAGAAATAAGGGGTAAGGAGATCCCTCCAGAAGTAATAAAGGAATTAATAGAAACAATCTTAAAATATAGAGATTACAATAAGTAAACTCTCACGTTTAGCAACTTCGCTAAAGTGAGAGTTTTTGTTTTGACAATTCTCGTCAATTCTCACTATAGAGAGTAGGATTTTGTTAAACTTTTGTTGAAATTATTTATATATTGGGTTATAATTACTTTAACAACTGAAACATGTGTTCGGATTATAGGCAATGAAAACAGGGGGAATGACTATATGAAATATTTCAACAAGATAAAGTTAAGAAACATCATAATACAAAAAGAAAAGGAGAATGATATATGCGTTTACCGAATGGATATGGCAGTGTCTACAAACTTTCTGGGAACAGAAGAAGACCTTGGATAGCAAGAAAAACAATTGGCTGGTCAGATGAAGGTAAGCAACTCTACTATACTATAGGATATTTTGAGACTAGAGCCAAAGCTATGGCAGCTCTAGCAGAGTATAATAAGAATCCTATAGGGAAAAGAGCAGATATAACACTGGGTACTTTATATGAAGAATGGTCTGAAGCTAAATATTCCAAGCTATCGAAAGCAACTGTAGAAAGCTATCAAGCTGCATGGAAACATTTATCCAGACTGAAGAATGAAAAAGTAAAGGATTTAAAAACTTCTCATGTTCAAACTGTAATAAATGATATGTATGAATCTGGTTTAAGTTATAGTTCTTGCCATAAAGTAAAAGTGCTTGCAGGTCTGTTATATAAACATGCTATGGCTGATGATATAGTAGATAAAAATTATGCTGAGCTTGTTGAATTACCTAACAAAGAGAAGAAAAAACAAGAAATATTCACTGACCTTGAAATTAAAATCTTAGAATCCAAAGTGAATGAAATTGAATGGGTAGATACTATATTAATATTTATTTATACGGGTATGAGAATTTCAGAACTGTTAGGTGTAACAAAATTTGATGTAGACATAGACAATATGATTATAAAAGGCGGAATAAAAACTGACGCAGGAAAAGATAGAATTATACCAGTTCATTCTAAGATTCAAAAATATGTTAAGAAATGGTATAACACTAATAGTGAATACTTAATAAATAAAGATGGGCAAAAAATCAGGCCAGATTATTATAGAAGGTACCTATATTATCCAGCTCTAGAAAAAGCTGGAGTTAGGAAACTGAATCCACATAAAGCTAGACACACTTTTGCAACCTTACTTAATAAAGCCGGCGCAGACAAGACATATATTCAAAAATTGATTGGACATGCTAATTATGCCACAACCGCCAATATTTACACTCACCCTGAAATAGAAGAACTTAAAAAAGCTATAGAAATGATAAAATAGTTTGTTAGTTACGTGTTAGTTACGAGTATGTTTTTGTACGATTTTATAGGTTTTTAATTAAGTAAAATTTAGATATGAAAATAGGCTAGAATGTGTATTTCTATCCATTTACTTAAATATAGTTACGTTATTCTGTATCGGCAGTACTTTGACTGGCAGTCAAGAGGTCAGGGGTTCAAGTCCCCTTATCTCCACCATAAAAACCTTGTAATTTCAATGATTACAAGGTTTTTACTATTTTTTGTTAATATGAATTTGTTAGTTGTGTGTTAGTTATATGAGCAATTTTGTAGAGCTTTATACATGATTATTTCATTTCAATACCTCTTTCACATTACTCATATCTTCATTTACTCGTATTATTTTTAATTCTGTATAAGGTATCTTTTTATTTGTAATCGCATATATTAAAGGAAATAATTGTATTAATTGGACAAGTATTCTGTTTTTCCTTCAAAAAATAAAAAAGAGGTAGGATTTATGTTTTCCTACCTCTTTTAGTGTGTAATATGCTATATTTGGCTTGTATTTGCCTTGTATGGCGTTTTATTGGTTTAATATACCTAGAGTATTAATACATTTATAAAAATGCGTTATATCGCAAAATAAGAGGTCGGCTTTCTCCAAACAAACAAAAAAAGACCAGGCATTTCACCTGGCCATCATTTTATACCTTCTATAGTGTTTTTTGTACCACTATAGAGCCCTACTGCAGATAATCCGATATAAATTCCTTGTATTATTCCTGCCTTAAAATCTCCAGCAGCAAACAAAGCTATTCCTAATCCAATTCCAGCTATGACTGATATAACTGGTATAATCTTATCATTTACTCCTGCCTTTTTAAGCATTTCTAGTATCCCTATTAAAAGTGGGATAATAGCTATTCCTGCATATTCCATTATTTTACCTCCTTATAATCTATTATTACAATGCCATTTTCCCATCCGATGTCATAACCTAACTTTTCTAAAAACCTAACTGGGATATAGTTAATATTGTTTTGGTATAT
>Ga0134092_1001846_pt1 | contig 17454 bp, 20 predicted proteins | sample 3_6taG_FD_94454 | JGI IMG/M metagenome (GOLD analysis project Ga0134092, IMG submission 94454) | Switchgrass degrading microbial communities from high solid loading bioreactors in New Hampshire, USA - 3_6_20_6_A3 metaG | ecosystem: Engineered > Bioreactor > Semi-continuous > Anaerobic >... | reverse complement strand
GAATTAAAAACTTTAATAGATTTCGTAATAGAATTATTCACTGTACAAGCTAAGTATAAAAAAATATATACCTGTGAAGGCCTACATTTTAGCTAGGTTTATTACGTGCACCCAAAAACCGATATAATTCTATCTATATCCATCATCACATTAAAATTACTCCTAAATGTAGTAATGGAGCAGGATTGAAGTGAACTGACCCTTGTCAAGTAGACAATCAATTTAATTAAACTTTATACACATATAGATGCTTGGTTTCTATACTCTAAAGGGGCCAAGCATCCTAATCTTTTTTGAAATCTTTCTTCGTTGTAAAATTTAATGTATTCAACTATTTTATTACTTAATTCTTCTAGCGTTTTAAACTTTTTCCCATAAAACATTTCAGCTTTTAAAGTACCAAAAAATCCTTCCATAGGTCCATTATCTATACATTTACCAGCCCTAGACATACTTTGAGTCATTCCAGCTGCTTCAACCTTACTTTTAAAAGTATTGTTAGTATATTGAACTCCTCTATCACTATGAAATATTGGTTTAGCTTCAGGATATTTTTGTCTTGCTCTGTCAAACATTTTAAATACAAGCTGATTGTTGTTTTTAAAGGATATTTCAAATTCAATTATACTGTTATCATAAAGGTCCATAATCGGACTTAAATATAGCTTTCTATTATCCCCTAGAATTGAAAATTCAGTTACATCTGTAAGCCACTTTTCATTAGGAGCGTTAGCGGTAAAATCTCTTGCTAATATATTTTCCTTTGTATATTCTGGTTTTACTCTTATACGATTAACTTTCTTTCTTCTAATTCTAGCTGAAATACCCAAATATTTCATAAGCCTATGTATATATCCTTCAGAGAATGATTTTTGATTTAGTTTGTTTATGAACATTGTCATCCTTCTATACCCTAAAATTCCATCAAAAGTTGAGTGATATTCAGTGATTAATGAACAAATCAATTCATCCTGATTTTCTTTTTCGGGCTTGATTCTATTTTTATGTTTGTAGTATCCGCTTCTTGAAATATTTAAAACTTTACATATCTTAGTTACTGGATGACCTTCTTCTTTGAAAAAGTCAACTGTTTTGTATTCTGCTTCCTGTCTCACTTTCGATAGCGTAGCTGCTGTTCCAATTCCTCTTTTTTTTTAAGAACTTCCAGCTCAAATTCCCTTCTTTTTCTTAATGCCCTTTCTCTTTCAAGCTCAAGCTTTAATTTCTCAACTTCAGATAACTCACTTTCATCAATTGCTGACTTCGCTTTTGGACCACGAATTTTGTATTTTAGTGCTTCTGGTCCCTTATTTATATATGTTTTTGTCCATTTATATACAAGTGCATAAGTAATACCATATTTATCAGCTGCATCTTTGTAGCTCATATTATTGTCAATGACCCATTTGACTATTTCTAACCTCTCTTCAAATGTGGTTTTTCTGGATCTCATGGTATAGACATCTCCTTTAGGATAATAATCTTTTATTTCTATACCATTATACCATTTATTAATCCATCTAAAAATTACTCCAGTGCTAATATTATATTTAACAGATAAGTCCAGCTGAGAATATTTGCCTGAGATATACTCCTTTATCACTGCTAACTTAAAATCTTTGCTATATGAACGATGTTTATTTGATGTCTCAAAAGCACTAGATCCGTGTTCTTTGTATCTTAGATACCATTTTCGAACAGTTTCTTCATGAACTCCAATCTCTTTGGCAATATCATTAAGACTAATATTACCTCCTTCATAATCTAGACAAGCTTTTATTTTTACTTCTTTACTAAATTTTGCTTTGCTTCCCATAAAAAATACCTCCAAGTAGATAATCTAATTTTAATTAATTAGTTTGTCTACTTTGGAAGTATCATATCAAAGCCCAATCCTACCCCAACTATTGACAAAGAGCCTTTTATTCTTTTTGATTTTTTATTTTTTTTGACATTTCTATCATTTCTCTTGCATGTTGTTTTGTAGTTTCTGTTAAATTTACTCCACCTAATAATCTAGATAGTTCCTCCACTCTTTGTTCAAAATCTAATTTAATTATTTCAGTTATTGATTCTTTTTCTGTTGTCTCTTTATTAATCAAGTAATGACTATCTGCAAGTGCAGCAATCTGTGGTAGATGTGTAATACAAATCACTTGATGATTACGAGCAATATTAGCTATTTTTTCTCCTACTACTTGAGCAGTTCTGCCACTAATTCCTGTATCTATTTCATCAAAAATTAGCGTAGGAATTTTGTCTATATCTGCTAAAATACTTTTAAAAGCAAGCATTATTCTAGACATTTCTCCACCAGATACTATTTTAGAGAGAGACTTTAATGGTTCACTTGGATTGGTAGAAATCAAAAATTCAATTTGATCTAATCCATTTTCTGTAAAATGTTCAAGTTTTTCAATTTTTACTTTAAATTTAACTTTTGGCATGTTAAGTTCATTGAGTTCTTTTATTATAGCTTTTTCAAATCTACTAGAAATGCTTGTCCTTTCTTTAGTTAAATCATCACATAAATTTTTCATTTCAATCTCATGCTTTTCTATTTCACTTTTTATTCTTTTGATTTCTTCCTCACAATTTAGAAGAATACTCAATTCCTTATTAATTTTATCTCTATACTGAAGTATTTCATTTATAGTCTTGCCATATTTTCTCTTTAATTTATTTATTAAATCTAATCTTTCATCAATAAATTTGAGCCTTTCAGGATCATACTCTATTTTATCTTGATAATATCTCATCTCTCGAACTAAATCCTGAAGTTGATATATTATAGATTCAATAACATCTTTAAAATTATTGATACTGTTACTATATCTAGAAACTTTATTTAAATTCGAGCAAATGTTATTAAGTTTATCTATTATAGACTTGCCTGAGTAGTAATCTGTATCCAAAGTCATTATGGCATCTGATAATGCCATAGCAATGCTTTCTGCATTTGATAATAGATTATACTCATCCGTTAACGTATCTTCTTCTCCATCAATCAACTTGGCTTCATCTATTTCTTCAATTTGAAAGTTTAATAGGTCAATCTTCCTTTCTTTTTCCATCTCATCTTGTACTAAAACTTTAAGCCTAGATTTCAACTTCTGTAAGTTTTCATATACTTTTTTTACTTTATCCTTAATCAAAAGTATTTCATTGTCGCCTAATAAATCTATAAACTCAAAATGTCTATCCCTTCTCAAAAGTGACTGATGGTCATACTGACCATGAATATCAATTAATTTGCTAGTAATTTCGTTTAACATACTAAGTGTAACTGTTCTCCCGTTAACTCTAGAAGTACTACGTCCTGTACTATATATTTCTCTTGTAATAAGTAAGGTATTATCAGTTTCCATCTCTATTCCATAATTTTCCAAAATATTTTCAATCTCTTCCAGATCTTCAATAACAAATAAAGCTTCAATTGTAGTCTTTTCACACCCTGTCTTAACATACTCTCTATCTGCTCTAGCACCTAAAACTAACGAGATTGCATCAATAATTATTGACTTCCCTGCGCCAGTTTCACCAGTTAACACATTTAGTCCCTTAGTAAAATTAATTCTAATTTTATCTATAATAGCAAAGTTTTGAATGTTTAATTCCAATAGCATTTCATACACCACCTAGTAATTAAGCAGCTTAAGAAACATGTCTTTAATCTCTAAAGTCTTATCCACATCACTAACTGCAATAAAAATAGTATCATCACCTGCTATAGTACCTACTATTCCTTCTATACCTAAAGAATCTATTGCAGAGCCTGATATTTGGGCTGCACCTGGTAAAGTTTTCAAAACTAACAAATGCCCTGCTACATCCACTGAAACTATAGAATTTTTAAATATTTTAATAAGTCTGTCAGTTGTTCCCTCAACATTCTGTCCCATAGCAGCATATTTATATTTGCCGTTTTTAGCTAATACTTTTATAAGTCTTAATTCCCGAATATCTCTTGAAACTGTGGCTTGAGTAACATTTATCCCCATTTTTCTAAGGTGATCTGCCAATTCTTCCTGAGTTTCTATTTCATTATTTTCTATTAGCTCTAATATTTTTGATTGTCTTGCATATTTTTTCATTTCAACTATCCCCTTTTCTATAAAGATACATAGTTTAATATTAACTAGTCTCAATTCCCTAATATAATTATATCAAATAAAAACATAATAACATAAGCACCTTATATAAAGTAAAATATTATAATTCTCTATGAGATTCATTGACTACACTGTCTATTTGCTCATCAATACAAAAATCTGTAATATTTCTTTTTACTATATGTACTAAATATTCTCTGTTACCTTCAGCTCCTTTAACAGGTGAATAAGTAAGTCCAGCAAAATATAATCCTATTGATAAGCAAAAATTATATATATCCTTAATTACTTCTTTATGAACTTTAATATCTTTTACTACGCCTTTTTTCCCAACCTTATCTCTTCCTGCTTCAAATTGTGGCTTTATTAATGCAATAATATCTACATCTTCCGTCGTCAACTCTTTTACCTTTGGCAGGACTAATTTTAAGGAAATAAAAGACACATCAATGCTTACTAAGTTGGCCAACTCACCTATATCTTCTTTTTCTAAGTACCTAATATTTGTTCTATCTTTTACTATAACTCTCTGGTCATTTTGAAGTTTCCAGTCTAGTTGTCCATATCCAACATCAATAGCATACACTCTTTTTACTCCATTTTGCAACATACAATCAGTAAAACCGCCTGTAGAAGCTCCAATATCTAATGCTACCTTATCCCTGACATCAAGAGAAAAAGTATTTAACGCTTTTTCAAGTTTTAAACCACCTCTGCTAACATAAGGAATAGGGTTCCCTTTTATTACAATATTACTATCTATAGGTACTTTAGTCCCTGGCTTATCTACTCTTTCATCATTCACATATACTAATCCTGCCATAATATACTTCTTTGCTCTTTCTCTGCTCTCTACAAGATGATTATTAGTAAGTAGTATATCTATTCTTTCCTTTTCTATCTTCATTATTTAATTCGCTCCTAATCTACTTAATTTTATCATGTATTTTGTCTAGGACACCTTGAGCATCCATATTATATTGCTTGAATAGTTCTTCTATACTACCATGCTCAATAAAGATATCAGGCAACGCAATATTTAATACTTGACCTTTATAACCATTCTCTATTAGTAAATCATTAACTAAGCTTCCATATCCACCAATTTTCACATTATCTTCTAAAGTAACAATAAAAGAATGAGTTTTTGCAATGTCCTTTATTAACTCTTCATCTAACGGTTTTACAAATCTAGCATTTACTAAGGTAACACTTTTCCCTTCATTACTTAGAACTTTCGAAACTTCATAAGCAATCTCTACCATTTTACCAATAGCTAATAAAGCTAAATCCTTACCTTTAGCAATTATCTCTGCCTTTCCTAACTCTATTTTTGTTCTGGGTTTTCCTTCAATAATATCATAACAATTTCCCCTAGGATATCTTATAGCTAATGGCCCATTAAAATCTTTACTAAATTCTAGCATCTCAATAAATTCAGTTCTATCTTTTGGTGCCATGATGACCATATTAGGCATATGACTTAAATACGATAGATCAAAAACTCCATGGTGAGTCTCACCATCACTACCAACTACTCCAGCTCTATCTATTGCAAAAACGACAGGTAACTTCTGGATGCAAACATCATGTAAAACCTGATCATATCCTCTTTGTAAAAAAGAAGAGTAAACTACAAAGTATGGCTTTAAACCATTTGAAGCCAATCCAGCTGCAAGAGTTACTCCATGTTGCTCTGCAATTCCTACATCAAAAAATCTATTACTAAATTTTTCTTTATATTTACTTAATCCCGTCCCCTCAGGCATAGCTGCAGTAATAGCAACTATTCTACTATCCTTTTCTGCAAGATTAATTAGAGTATCACCCAATACATCAGAATAAGATGGTTGATTTTGAATATCTAAAGGTTTTCCTGTACTAATTTCAAAAGGAGGGGTACCATGAAACTTATCAGGATTTTCTTCTGCAGGTTTATAACCTTTGCCTTTCTTTGTCAAAACGTGAACTAATACAGGACCTCTAACCTTTTTAGCTCTTTCTAGCTCTCTAACAATATCGCTGATATTATGTCCATCTATAGGCCCTAAATATTTGAATCCTAAATCTTCAAAAAACATTCCTGGTACAAAAAAATATTTTACACTATCTTTTGCCCTTTCAGCGGTCTTAAATACTTGTTTACCAATACCAGGTATACTAGTCAAAATTGCTTCTACATCTTCTTTTAATTTAAAATAAGTTGGAGCTGTTCTTATTCTATTTAGATATTTTGATAATCCACCAACATTTTGAGATATTGACATTTCATTATCATTTAAGACAACTATTAAATTAGTACCTGAATCACCTGCATGATTTAATGCTTCAAATGCCATTCCTGCAGTCATAGCACCATCACCAATTACACTTACTATATTATACCCTTCTTTTTTTATATCTCTTGAAAGCGCATATCCAAGTCCTGCTGAAATAGATGTAGAACTATGACCAACTTCAAAAATATCATGTGGACTTTCTTTTCTTTTCGGAAATCCACTAATTCCTTTATACTTCCTTATAGTATGAAATACATCCTTTCTCCCTGTAAGTATCTTGTGTACATAAGATTGATGCCCTACATCCCATATTATTTTATCGTAATCACTATTAAAAACTTTATGAAGAGCAATTGTCAACTCTACAACTCCAAGATTAGAAGCCAAATGTCCACCATTTTTGGATACAACATCAATTATTAATTCCCTTATCTCCTTAGCTAAAATATTCAGTTCTTCATAGCTCATTGTTTTTAAATCATTCAGCCCTTTATAGTTTGAAAGAATATTACTCAATAGATTCAACCTACTTTCATTTGATCTTACTACTTTATGTATCAGGCAAAACATAAATTGTCAACTTAGTGTTTATTAGAATCATAATTTTTACAGTAAAAATATTTATTAGTTTTATAAATTGCAAATTTTTTCTATAACTTTTCTTCTAAAAGTATGAAAAGCAATAATTCCAGTCATCGCTATGTTTATTAAAGCTATTATTTTAGTGAAAAACCCATATACTCGTTATGTTTATCATTGTAACTGCAACTCCACTAATTATTTTACATATATCTCTTAACATCACCGCAAAAATTTGATATTCACCCTACATGGCTTAGAAGTCTTGCAACATATTTTGCTTCTTTTATCCTAGTCGCTACCATAATAAAATGAAAAATCTTCTCATCTGGAGCAGTTACTGCAATTTCAATTATATCAAAAAAACACCAAAAACAATAACTAAAAATCCAGGCTAATATTAAAATTTCTTAGTATAAGAATAAAAATCCATAATTAATACCCAGTTAAAATACTTTTATTTGTGTCATTCTTATTATTTTTCCTTATCAGTTAAATTTTAACAAAAACTTTCTGTGGAATTTCCATTATAGAAATAAAGCTGATAGCTATAGCTATCAGCTTTAAGTGGTAGTATATGCTATACTAACTAGAATAATTCACCACTCTAGACTAGGATAACTATACCTATCTATTTTCAATTATAAAAAATCAGTTTCAAAGCCTAAATGGCATACAAATGACTTTGATTTTACAAATAATTAAGTTTACTATTCATTTTGGTAAAAGACTATCACAATTATTTAACTTTCTCTATAAGCTAAATAATTTGCTAGCTCTTTAAAGAACTTTGATTTATTTTCATCAAAAATTGAAAGGGAGTTTATTGCTATATCTTTTAACCTCAAAATTTCGTTAATTGAATTTTCCATCCCATATAGAGACAAATAAGTAAGTTTATGATTTATCTCATCACTGCCAATGTTTTTCCCTAATATTCTCTTGTCTCCAATTTTATCTAATACATCATCTCTTATTTGAAAGCACAATCCAATTGCCTGTCCATAATCTCTAAGATGTTTTAACTGCTCACTATTTGCACCAGCTATTAATGCCCCAGCTACAATGGCTGCTTCAATTAAAGCAGAGGTTTTGTTCTTATGTATGAATTGAAGCCTCTCTTCATCTAGAACATCGTCTTTCGACTGAATGTCTACAGTTTGTCCTCCTATCATGCCATAAACACCAGCAGATCTACTTATTTCTTTGATAGCTAATATATATCTCTCATAGTTCGGAGTATTTAACGGGATACTGTCTATCATAGTTTCATAAGCTAAATTAAGAAGTCCATCTCCAGCTAATATCGCAATATTTTCACCAAAAACTTTATGATTAGTTGGTTTACCTCTTCTAAAATCATCATTATCCATTGCTGGCAAATCGTCATGTATAAGAGAATAAGTATGTATCATTTCTATTGATATTGCAATTTTTAATGATTCTTCATAACTTCCAGATATTAGCTCACAAGATTTTAAAGTTAATATAGGCCTCAAGCGCTTTCCACCAGCAAAGATACTATATCTCATAGCTTCAAAAACTTTTTTCTGCAGTAAATTTTTATTTGGCATTATCATTTCTAATTCATCATCAATTATTTTCTTGTATTTCTCAAGTTCATCTATAATATTCATAATTTCCTCCTATGAGTTAGTGTTGAATTCTACTTCCTCAAAATTATCGTCTCCATTATCTAGAATAAGTTTAACTTTCCCTTCAGCCTTGTTAAGTAAATCATAGCAATATTTATATAATTCAACACCTTTACTAAATTCCTCAATAGAATCACTTAAACTTAAATCGCCTTTTTCAAGTAACGCTAAAATGTTCTCCAATTTACTCAAAGCTTCTTCATATGATAAGTTTTGCTTTTTTTTAGGCAAAATACCACCACCTTTATCTACTTTTATCTAACACTTTTACTTTTATCTTGCCATCATTTAAAATTACATTTAATGTGCTATTTATTAAAATATTTTCTACTGACTTAATTAAATTTCCATTTTCATCAACAATCATAGAATATCCTCTATTTAACACTGCAAAAGGACTCAATGTATCTAGTTTGCTTCCCAAATATTCTAGTTTACTCCTTTTATTGTTATAATTTAAATTTATTGTCTTAATTAAATCCTTTAAAGCCATATCAAGTCTTTGCTTATTATTATCTATAATGCTAGTAGGACTATTGGTCATAAGCTTACTACAAATATGCTCAAGTTCATCTTTTTTCTTATTCATAAATTGATTAAATGCACTTATCAAGCTAGTTAAACACAAATCTAACTTATAATTTAAATCAGCAACATTAGGCACAACAAGTTCACCTGCAGCAGAAGGAGTAGGAGCTCTCATATCTGATACAAAGTCGGCAATAGTAAAATCAGTTTCATGCCCTACTGCTGATACAACTGGCAGCTTAGAATTAAAAATGGTTCTAGCTAATTGTTCATCGTTAAAAGCCCATAGCTCTTCTATACTACCTCCGCCTCTACCTATGATTATTAAGTCAATATCTTTTCTTGAATTAAAATATTTTATGGCCTTACATATGTCATCGGGCGCCTTTTCACCTTGTACTAACACAGGATATATTATAATATCTGTAGAGGGCATTCTTCTCTTAATAACTGATATTATATCTTTTACTGCCGCTCCAGATGATGATGTTGCTACTCCTATTCTTCTTGGTAAAAATTTTATAGATTTTTTGTATTTCAAATCAAACAATCCTTCAGCTTCAAGTTTTTTCTTCAATTTTTCAAAAGCTTCAAATAATTCTCCTGTCCCTTTTTTCCTTATATTTCTTACATATAATTGATATACACCATCCCTTTCATAAACAGAAATATAACCATTAACAATAACATTCATTCCATCTTCAAGCACTACATAGTCGTTAATATTATTATTAAAATAAACGCACCTTAATTTGCTCTTATCATCTTTAAGCGTAAAGTACATATTGCCATTATAATGATATTTAAAATTTGAAACTTCTCCTTCTATATTAATATCATACAGCAAAAGATCCCCTGTAAAAATCCTCTTAATATATTGATTTATCTCACTTACTTTAAATGGTCTTATTTCCATTTTTATAATCCTCCAAAATTTCTTTCACCTTCTTTGACAGCTCCAAGAAAAGCAATACCTATTGCATTATCAGAGCAGTAAATTGGATTAGGAAAATATACATTACCAATTTGTGCTTTAACAATTTTTTCTTCTAGTACTTCTCTAATTATGGAATTAGATGCTACTCCGCCAATAAATAGAATATCATGTATATCATACATCTTTATGGCTTGAATCACAATATTGACAATTGCATTAGCAATGCAATTAAACAGACTATTAGATATATCATTAGATGTATAATATCTTTCTTCAACTAATTTATAAAAAAAGGTTTCCGCACCAGAAAAATTAATCCAAGTACCGTCAGTATTAATAGGCAGTTTTTTATTTATAATACTTCCACTTTTAGAAACAAAATCCATTTCATTACCACAGGGAAAATTGAATCCTAATTTAACCCCTATTCTATCAATTAATTGGCCTGCACTAATATCCTTAGTGCCCCCTATGAGTTTTATATTATAGTTTTTAGTATCTTCTTCTACATAAAGTAACTCTGTAGTCCCACCTGAAATATGAAAAGCTAAAAAAGGTTTAGTAATTTTTAAACGACTACCTAGGATACCAGCAGCAATATGACCATCTTGGTGACTAAATTCTTTATATTCAGCATTTAATATTTTAGATATAATAAAAGCCTGTCCTTGAGCTACTCTAAAAACAGGCATGTATGATTTTTCAACATTTCTAGGTTTAACACTTGCTGATACAGTTTTTATTTTGGTAGTATCAATTTTTTTACATAAGCTGTCAAATATTTCTGGAAGATTAACAATATGCTGAAAAACTGCTTCTTGTTGTCTTAATCCCCTTTCTCCAAGTTTTACTTTTAGAACAGCTCTCTTATCAAATACTACTTCTCCAAATTCATTAACCACTGCTACAGATGTAGTGTAAGCACTAGTATCTATTCCCATATAATATTTATTCATCTTTCCCATTACCATCCCTTACAAGAGAGCCTAAAAGTCCATTAATAAACTTACTAGCTTCATCTGTACTATATTTTTTACTGATATCTATAGCTTCATTTATAGAAACTTCAACTGGGATATCATCCCTGAATAATATTTCACATATTGCTAATCTCAAAATAGCCAAATCCACTTTCGGTATCCTATTAATTTTCCAGCCCAATGAATATTTCTCTATTTTATTATCTATTAATTCTAAATTATCAATTGCTGTATTAACTGTATATCTGATATATTCTTTTTCATCAGCAGAAAACTCGTTAGTTTCAAGAAATATATCCATAGATTCTGGTGAGAAATCTTTGCTTAATTCCATTTGAAACAAAAGTTTCATTGCAGATTCTCTTGCTATTTTTCTTCCCATGACTTACCTCCTTTACTTTAGTTAATTTAACCCTCTGAAAAATCAGAGGGTTTTTTTCTCTATCATTGATTTATCGTTTTTTCTTCCTTCTGTTCCTTTTCGAAATTCACACCTTGTATATTAATATTAACCTCAATTACATTTAGCCCTGTCATAGTTTCAACAGTATTTTTTACATTCTCTTGAACTTCCCAAGCTACTTCAGGTATTTTAGCCCCATATTCAACTATTATGTATAAACTAATAATAACTTCCTTATCTTTAATTTCAACCTTAACTCCTTTTGATAGGTTTTTCCTACCTAGCATTTCTGATAATCCGCCAGCAATACCACCACTCATACCAGCTACGCCTTTAACTTCTGTTGCAGCTAAGCTAGCAATAATCCCTACTACTTCATCAGATATTTTAATTTGGCCATAATTGTCCATATCATTTTTTTCGTCTAAATTATTTGACATAATTTCACCCCCTACTTTACTTAGGCTTTCGTATATATTATATCAAAAGGTTATTATCTTTACAAACATTACTAGAATTTTTCCATGATTTTAATATTTTCAGCATCTATATCTGTTTCACTTGTTATAATTTCAAATATTTTTATTACATCTTGTTCTGTCAACTCATCTGTAGAAACAACAACTCTAGCACTATTTTCACTTAGAAATACTAATGCATCTTCAAATCCTTTAGCTTTTATAAGTCCCTCTAAACTTAATTCTAACTCAGCAATTTGTCCTATAGAAATTATTTCATTTTGTGCTTTTATACGCATTTCTTCATTAGTTTTTTCATTATTTATTATTTCATACAACCTATCAATAAGCGTAGCTCTTAATTTATCACGAGATAATCTATGCTCTATAAAATAATTATTATTTTTTAAATTCTTCTCATTAGTCATTACACTCAATATGTCTTCATCGGTACTTCTCTTTAGTTCTCCAATATCATCACTTTTACTGTCTAATACAACTATATCATCAACACTATTTTCTTCATAGGTTATATCTTCTTCTTTAATATCAATAGATTTACTCAATTCCATAAGTTGGTTTTTCTCATACTCTTGGTAGTCAATTGATGCTTCCATAAGCGAACGTTTTGTTAATTCATGATTGACATAGCATATTACTATCAATATACAAACAAGAGTAATAATAAAAGCAGTTTTCTTCTTTATATACATAAAATTCCCTCCTATTTGCTAGAATATACTTCTACTTTGTTCCCTGAAATTCCTAATACTGTTTTTACAGCTGAGTAAAGCTTTTCTTTTACTTCCATATTTTCAGCTCCATCAGCAACAACTATTACACCTCTGACTTTTGGTTTTGTTTCTTTCATAATCATCAAAGATTCTCCATTATTGCCAATAACAATTTGCTTAGAAAGATCTTCCCTAGTTATCTCTCTGGTTCCTCCTTGTGCATCTTTTTCATCAGTTCTTTCAATCATCTGAGTCGTATTAAATACTGGTACCTTCTCTGAAGTATCCTCAAAAGTTATCATTACATGAACTTCCCCCACTCCTTTTATTTTTTGTAAAATCTCTTCTAATTTTCTTTCTATTGTGTTTGCATAATCTTCTTCAATAAAATTGGTTACATGGTCTTCCTTTATACTATTATTACTTTTTAAACCCTGATCACTAGCATTTTTCCCAGCCAGGTAGTAGTTTGACAATAGTAAAACCACAGCACCAGCAATTAACAAAATTACTAAATTAGATGAATTTTTTTTCTGATTTTTCGGATTAAGTAAATCTTTTAGCTTTTCAAACATTTTCCTTTTCCCCCTTGTTTCACATTATTCCCTTATCGTTACTAAAACCTTTTCTCCAGGAACTTTATAAAATGAAGATATAGAATTTATTATTTCTTTAATTACAGCTAAGTTTTTTTTGTCATCTATTGTCTCTGACGATGTGTGAGTATTTATGGTTATATTATCTATATCATCAATTTTTATATATTTTCCTTCTTGATTATTAATATCTGTTCCTAAATATACCTCAACACCTGTTAATTTCCCGAAATCATCTTGTGCAATATCTTCTTCTATATGTACTTTAATTTCTAATACTTTGTAATTCACTTGAGTCTTTATGACCTCTGCTATTTCTTTTGCTAATTTCTTTTTATATACTTCAGTTATCTGCTGATTTTGTAATTCAATATATTTTGAATTTCCTTCTACTCCAAAAGTATTATAGCTTCTTAAATTATAGAAAACCTCTCTATCTATATTTATATCGCTGGACATTAATTTTATGATTGGATTTATTAATACAATTATTATTAAGAGACCAAACACCATATTAATATATTTTTTCATATTACTTGTGGGTAAAAGTATTTCAATAAAAGCAATGAAAAAAATAACTATTACAATATTTATAATCCAGCTTTTTAAAAAATCTATCATTGTTATCACCTTTACCTTAACATTACTGTAGCCTTCCCAGCTCCTAAAATAATAGTTACTGCTATAAAAAACATTACTCCTACAGAAGTAACAGTTGCTAATAACATTGTTAAGGATTTGCTTACCTCATTTAAGCAATCAACTATTTTACTACTCGTAATAGGTTCGACTAAAGCACTTGCAAATTTGTAAATTAATATCAATGAAACTATTTTTATAACAGGTATAATACATATAAAAAATAAGGATATCATCCCTATAACTCCAACAGCATTTTTTAAAATCATAGAACAGCCAACTACTGTTTCCATAACATCTGATAAGAATTTCCCAACTATTGGCACAAATTTATCTACTGCAAACTTAGCTGTCCTTATAGTTACTCCATCTACATTAGCAGTCATAGTTCCCTGCATTGATATAATTCCTATAAAAACGGTTAAAGAAATACCAATAATAGCAGTTGATATTTGACGAATAATACTTGATATTTTAGTAATCTGTATTCTTGAAGATATTTTACATATTATTCCTACAACTGTAGCATAAAAGATCATAGGTAAAATAATATCCTTCATTAATGTACTTATTATGCTAACTGCACCTAATATTATCGGTTTAAATAGCGAAGAGGTTGTTATTCCTCCTACTGCTACAAGTAAAGTCAATAGTATAGGTAATAAAATCTGCATCAATGCTACCATATCAGTTATTGCTTTCCTAGTAATATCCATAGCTATTACAAAACTCTTTACAGATAATGATATAAGAATTAAATAACATACATAAAATGCCACTTCTCCAACAGCATCTCTTTCAAAAGCACTTTGAATATTAGTAAAAAGTGAACATATTATACCTAAAATTATCAATTTAGCGAGAAGTACTGAATTGGCTATTACTTCATGAAAAACTATTTTTAGAATACCACTTAATACTTTTTCACCATCTAGAACATTTTCTCCTTTTATAAGAGAAAGCATAAACTCCTTGAAATTAATCTTCGGTAATAAACCTTGAGTTGTATCATTTATTTCTCTTACTAATTGTTCAAGTTCATCTATCTTTAAACTTTCCATTTGTTTTTCAATTAACTGGTCCAAATTTAATATGTCTTCTTCTTCAGCTGAAACATAAGAAGCAAAAAATATTACTGCTAAAGCTAAAATAAAAACTACTATTGTTTTTTTTATCATTTTATCTCACCTATGGTATTATTTTGATAATTAAGTCTAATAGTGAGGTTAATACAGGAACTGCTAAAACCATTATCAGTATTTTCCCAGCTAGTTCAATTTTAGAAGCTATAGCACCCTCTCCTGAATCTCGTGCAATTTGAGCCCCAAATTCTGCTATATATGCTACCCCTATTACTTTAAGAATTGTAGAAAAATAGAGCAAATCCATATCTATTCTGCTAGCAAGATTGCTTAGCACCTCAATTACATAACTTAACTTACCTACTACGAAAATAAAAATAATCAAACCTGTTACAATACTAACTTGAATTGCAAACTCAGGCTTTTGCTGTTTCAAAATTACTGCTAAAATAGTAGCTATTATTCCTATACCTACGATTTGTATTATTTCCACTCTAAACCACCTCGTCAATATAACTGAAATATGGTTTTTACACTGTCAAAAAGTCTACTTATAAGATTTAGTACCATAGTAAGTACTATCACCACACCAGCTAAAGTTACTATATGCGCATATTCTTCCTTTCCTGCTTTAGATAGAACAGTATGAAGTATACTTACTACTATCCCAATAGCAGCTATTTTAAATATTAAATCTATGTTCATATAAATATCTCCTTTCTAATACAGAGCTAATACAATACCAAAACCTATTAATATACCTAAACTTTTATACATCTTACCATTTTTCATTTTCTCTTCTTCTGCTTCTTTTTGCTGTCCTTTAAGTTGTACTGAAATCACCTTAAAATATTTTTCTTGATCAGTTCTATTAGAAATTCCCAAGCTGCGCCCAAATGATAATATTATTTCTATATCTTGCTCTTTAAAACAAAGAACTTCTCTTAGTTCGGGAACCACATGCAAGAAACCATCATATACACTTAAATCTTTATTATTAAGCAAAAATTCTCTAATTTCATCAAATATATATGATACTTTTTTATTTCCTTTACAGTATACTTCTTTCAAAGCGTCAGGTAACGGATTAGCACCGTAGATAATTTCTGTTTCCAAAATCTGTAAGCAATTTTGAAAATAAATTAGATTTTTTAATCTTTCACTATATATCCTACTGTAGGAAAATCCTAAAAATGAAGATGATAAAATTATCATTAAACATCCAACTACTTTAATGAAAAACATATTTTTCCCCTCTTATTTATTATCTCATTACTGATTTAAAACTGAATCCATCCACTATGTCTTGTATTGTTCCTACTCCTTTAGAGTTATCAATCAAAATTATTCTTTCAAATACCTTTTCCGATATGATGTTTTTAAGCTTAGGTTTACTTAAAATATCATCTAAGCCATTTCCATGAACTGTTGATATTATTTTCACTCCTGCTTTAATTGCTTCGTGTATTGCTTTTATATCTTTTTCATCTCCTATTTCATCTGTGGCAATTACATTAGGAGACATTGACCTTAAAAGAAGCATTATGCCTTCATACTTTTGACAGCCATCTATAATATCTGTCCTCACACCCACATCATTTTGTGGATAACCTCTATAAGTACCTCCTATCTCTGATCTTTCATCTACTACACCTACCTTTATTCCATGAAATTTTTTATCACACATGCCATTGCTGATATTTCTTATAATATCTCTGAGCAAAGTAGTTTTACCGCATTGAGGAGGTGATACAAGTAAAGTATTATAGATAGTATTTGGCTTCCTAATTATATATTCCATAATAGCATCAGATACTCCAATTATTTCTTTAGCTATCCTTATATTCAGTGAAGAAATATCTCTTATAGTCTCTAAACCATTTATTCCATAAATCGCTTTACCTGTAACTCCAACTCTATGTCCCCCTCTTACTGTAACAAATCCATTCTTAAGCTCTTCCTCAATAGAATAAATCGAATAATTGCTAATAAGTTGAAAAGTCTTTACTATATGCTTATAATTAATGTAAACACAATTACTAGGTTCTGAAACTAACTCAGCATTTTTAGAAATAAAATAATCTTTATTCCCAAGATTAATCATTAAAGGTTTTCCATTACGAAGCCTTATTTCTTCTACTCTTTCAATGATATCTTTAGGAATTTTAGATAGAACATCAGTCAGTTCTGAGTCTAAAAAGTCTAATATTTCATAATATGCACTAACCTTACAAGTTTTTTTTGATTTAATAAAGTTATTATATGCCCCCATAACTATAACCTGTCCCTCCTTTTATATATAATTATGACAAGCTTTTAATATTATGCTAATTAAAATAAAAAAAACCTAGTGTAATTCACACTAGGTTTTTTAATAAACGTCTTATTCACAATCACATTCAGAATTGCAATCACAAGAAATTAATCTCTTACAGTTTGGACATTCTACTTTTTCTTCATCTTCTACTAAAT
>Ga0134092_1001833_pt1 | contig 17588 bp, 15 predicted proteins | sample 3_6taG_FD_94454 | JGI IMG/M metagenome (GOLD analysis project Ga0134092, IMG submission 94454) | Switchgrass degrading microbial communities from high solid loading bioreactors in New Hampshire, USA - 3_6_20_6_A3 metaG | ecosystem: Engineered > Bioreactor > Semi-continuous > Anaerobic >... | reverse complement strand
TTGGTTTAATTACACCACCCGTAGGAACAATCTTGTATTTAGGATGTAGTATAGGTAATATTAGTTTTCCCAGAATGGTTAAAGGGGTTTTACCATTTTTAATTACTGAGATTGTAGTTCTGTTCTTATATGTGTTCTTCCCACAACTTATCTTAACTCCAATGAATTGGTTGTATTAGAAAAAGTAGAGAGATTTAGGATAACTTTTATTTAAAGGAGGCAGCCAAGATGGGTAAGCAAGGTGATTATATCTTAATTAATCAAGAGGATTCGGTAGTAGTAGCTACTCAAGGGCTAAAAAAAGGTGAAAAAATCTATGTTCTGGATAAAACTGTTTGTTTAAATGATGATATTCCAGCAGGACATAAAATCGCTATTAAAGAGATAAAAAAGGGTGAGAAAATAATTAAATACGGCTTTCCTTTCGGTGTGGCCAGTGAGGATATTAGTGTGGGAAGCTGGGTTCATACCCATAATGTAAAGGCAAATCACGAGAATCAGATTTACCAATACAATCCCACTTGCTACTCCACTTTCCAACCTGAAGAAAATTTAGTCTTTCAAGGATACAGCCGGGAAGACGGTACTGCGGGGATAAGGAACCAGGTTTTTATTATTCCGACAGTTTCTTGTGCCAATGGACCTGTTAATAAAATTGCAGAAATGGCTAATATTATGTTCCCCAAAAATGAAAATTTTGATGGTTTTTTACCTTTGTGTCACCATTATGGCTGCAGTCAGACCGGTAAAGATTTGGAATATACCCAGAAAATTCTGGCCGGTTTAGCCAAAAACCCGAATGCGGGGGCTGTACTTATAGTAAGTTTGGGTTGTGAAATAAATTCTCTGGATGTATTCACTCCCCATTTAGGAGAATTTAACCCGGATAGGATAAAGTTTTTAATTTTGCAGGAGTGCGAAGATGAATTTGCAGTAGGCTTAAATTTATGTAAACAGTTATATGGATATGCTACCAAGTTTAAAAGAGAACCTCAACCCATTGCTAAGTTAGCCATAGGTGTTAACTGCGGAGGTTCTGACGGCTTATCGGGGATAACCGCCAATCCGCTGGTAGGAGAGGTAAGCAACAGGATTACGGCTCAAGGTGGTACAGTGGTAATGACTGAGGTTCCGGAAATGTTTGGGGCAGAGCAAATATTAATGGATAGAGCCGAAAATCAAAAGGTTTTTGAAAAGATAGTCACTTTAATCAATGATTATAAAGATTACTTTAATAGATACGGAGAAGAGGCTGAGGATAACCCCACTCAAGGCAACCAAGCAGGTGGCATTACAACTTTAGCCGAAAAGTCTTTAGGGTGTATTTTAAAAGGTGGCCAGGCTACGGTAACGGATGTATTAAAGTATGGGGAACGTATAAGAAAACCTGGTTTAGTTCTTCTGGAAGGTCCAGGCAATGATTTGGTGGGTGTTACAGCTCAAATCGCAGCCGGCTGTAATTTAATAATCTTTACTACCGGAAGAGGAACACCGGCAGGGTTTGCTTGTCCTACCTTGAGAATTTCTACTAACAGCCAATTGTATAATAAAAAGAAACACTGGAATGATTTTAATGCAGGCTCTCTATTAGAAGGTAGGGCCATGAGTAATTTAACGAAAGAATTATTAGATTTAGTAATTAAAGTAGCAAACGGCCAAGTAAAAACGAAAACGGAAATCAATAACTATTTTGAAATTGGCATCTTGCGGGATGGGGTAACTTTATAGTTGATGGAATAAAATTACTAACTTACATTAAAGGGGTGGTTCCTTTGACCCGTTCTCAGGATCTACGGTCAATCGGTCCGGAAATTGACGCTATGCGGCAGGGGATGGATTGGCATGTTAGTGATTTGGACAGGGTGCAAATACTCGTTGAGAGCACCCAAGGGTCCAGTCATCCTGGAAGTTTTGGCTTAAATCAATTGGTAGCCGAAGTAGAAAAAGGGATTATGTACGGACAGGGTAAACCGGCTAGTTTTACCGTAACCGATATCTGTGACGGTATTGCTCAAGGCCATGAGGGCATGAATTATTCCTTGGTTTCCCGTGAGATTATTGCCGGCATGGTGGAAATTCACGCTAAAGCTAACCCCATCGACGGAATCGTTCTGCTTTCAGCTTGTGATAAGGCTATTCCGGCTCATCTGATGGCTGCGGCTCGTTTAAATATTCCCGCTATCCATGTTCCTGCAGGAGTAATGATTTCCGGTCCCGATAATTTTACTTCTGAACAAATTGGAACATATGGGATGTTACACTGTAAAGGAGAAGTTAGTGACGACTATTTTTCTCGTTTAAAGACACATGCTTGTCCTACTTGTGGGGCCTGCCAGTTTATGGGTACTGCCGGAACCATGCAGGTAATGGCTGAGGCCCTAGGTTTGGCTTTGCCAGGGAGCGCTGTTATTCCTTCAGTTTTAAAGGTCAGTAAGGACCTAGCCCGGGAAGCAGGTAGGCAAATCATCAGGTTAGTAGAGAAAGGAATAACCAGCAGAGATATTTTAACCTATGAAGCATTTTATAATGCTATTGTTATCCATGCTGCCATTTCCGGCTCCACCAATGGTTTATTACATTTACCGGCTATTGCCCGGGAGGCTGGGGTTTATATAGACCCTGAATTATTTGATCAAGTGAATCGTAAAGTACCTTTTATTGTGAATACCAGACCTGCCGGTAAATACCCTACCGAGTATTTTTGGTATGCCGGAGGTGTGCCAGGTGTAATGCTGGCCTTAAAAGATTATTTGTACTTAGATGTGCTGACTTGTACCGGTAAGACATTGGGAGAAAATTTAGCGGAAATTGAAAGTTCCAGTTGGTTTATTACCAATAACGGCTACTTAAATAAATACGGGTTAAAACCGGAAGAGATCATTTATCCGGTGGATAAGCCTATTAAAAAAGAAGGCGCAATTGCCATCTTAAAAGGCAATTTGGCTCCTGATGGAGCAGTTATTAAACACTCTGCCGTGGATCCCCAGATGCATATTCATGTAGGTCCGGCAAAGGTTTTTAGTGATGAGTTAACAGCACGACAGGCTATTCTTTCCGGCCAGATTAAACCAAATGATGTAGTTGTGGTTCGTTACGCAGGACCCAAAGGAAGTGGTATGCCGGAGATGTTTTATACTACAGAGGCCATTTGCTCTAATCCGGAATTAATTGCCACAACAGCTTTGATTACTGATGGGAGATTTTCGGGGGCTACCCGGGGTCCAGCTATCGGTCATGTTTCCCCGGAGGCCGTGGAAGGTGGTCCTATTGCTTTAATCGAAGATGGGGATTTAATTAAAATCGATATCCCAGCACGGCAGTTAAATATAATTGGGGTTAAAGGTAAATTGAAGGTAGATAAAGAAATTGAGAGAATCTTAGCAGAACGGAAACAAAAATGGTTAGAAGAAAACAACACTAAAATTACCTCTGAGCCTGGTATTTTAGGTATTTATAAAAAACTGGCTACATCAGCCATGTGGGGCGGCTATATGAAATAAAAAAGATTGGAGATGAACTTCAAGATGAGTGTAATTCTAAATATCCTTAAAGATATTCCTTTACCTAAAATGGTTAGAATAAGGCAGAAATTTGATGATTCCTATCTAGAAAATTTAACGGAGAAATTACAAGAAGAATTACAAAAACCAGGGTGTCTGGAAAAAATTAAGCCGGGGCAAGATGTGGCTGTTTGTGTGGGCAGCCGGGGTGTAGCCAATATAGCTACAGTTACCAAGACTGTTGTAGATGCTCTAAAAGAAAAAGGGGCTAAACCCTTTATTGTGCCCTGTATGGGTAGCCATGGTGGGGCTACAGCCCAAGGACAAAGAGAAGTATTAGAGCACTTAGGGGTCAGTGAAGAAGCTATGGGTGTGCCTATTAAGTCCTCTATGGAAGTGGTTGAGATTGATAAATTGGAAAACGGTTTGCCAATTTACGTGGATAAATATTGCTATGAAGCCGATGCTGTAATCGTTATTAACCGGGTTAAACCACATACAGCTTTCCGCGGACCATATGAAAGTGGTTTAATGAAAATGATTACCATCGGCATGGGAAAACAAAAAGGTGCAGAAAGTGTTCACCAAATGGGCTTTAAACATATGGCGGAAAATGTCCCCCAAGCTGCTTTAAAAATTATGAAACATGTTCCTATTGTTTTTGGGGTAGCTACAGTGGAAAATGCCTATGACCAAACCTGTTTGGTAGAAGTAGTACCGGCAGCAGAAATAGAGAAAAGGGAACCTGAATTATTAAAAATAGCTAAAGAGCGCATGCCTAAGTTTCTCTTTGATCAGTTTGATGTCTTGGTTGTTGATTATATTGGGAAAAACATCAGTGGTGACGGAATGGACCCCAATGTAACCGGTAAATACCCTACCCCTTATGCTACCGGAGGGCCGGATATTACGAAAGTGGTTGTCTTAGATTTAACACCGGAAACTGGTGGTAACGCTAACGGTATAGGCACAGCCGATTTTACTACGAAAAGAGCTGTAGAAAAGATGGATTTGGAAATGACTTATGCTAATGGGTTGACTTCTACAGTTTGTTCGCCGACTAAAATCGCTACTTATTTTGAAAATGATCTTCTGGCCATTAAAGCAGCTATTAAAACCTGTAATATTCTGGACTATCACCAATGTCGATTAGTTAGGATTAAAGATACTTTACATTTAGGAGAAATTGAAATCTCCGTGGCCATGTTGGAAGAAGCCAGGAAACACCCGGATATTGAAATAATTTCCGAACCCTATGAAATGGAATTTGATGCAGAAGGAAATTTACCTAAGTAAGTAATATTTAAACCTAAAAATCGCAAGCCACTGGCCACTAACAACTAGCCACTTAAGAAAGGGATGTAGATATATGAAAATTACCAAATTAGAATTGTTTAAGGTTTTACCCCGTTGGTTGTTTTTAAAAATAGAAACAGATGAAGGGATCTGTGGTTGGGGTGAGCCTGTAATCGAAGGACGGGCGGATACAGTCAAAGCTGCCGTAGAAGAATTAAGTGAATACCTAATTGGGCAAGACCCCTTAAAAATTGAAGATCATTGGCAGGTTTTATACCGAGCCGGTTTTTACCGGGGGGGACCTATTTTAATGAGTGCTATTGCCGGTATAGACCAGGCTCTCTGGGATATTAAAGGTAAATACTATAACGCACCTATTTATCAATTATTAGGTGGTCCCTGCCGGGAAAAGATTAGAGTATATTGCTGGATTGGCGGTGACCGTCCCGCGGATGTCGGTAAAGCGGCCAAGGAAAAAATGGAACAGGGTTATACAGCAGTAAAGATGAATGGTACTGAGGAGTTACATTATATTGACTCTTATGCCAAAGTAGAAGCAGCCGTATCCCGGGTGGCTGCCATACGGGAAGCCTGTGGTCCTCATTTTGGTATTGCGGTAGATTTTCACGGCAGGGTTCATAAAGCCATGGCCAAGGTTTTAGCCAAAGAGTTGGAGCCCTTTAAACTTATGTTTATTGAAGAACCGGTACTACCGGAAAATAATGAAGCCTTAAGGGACATTGCAAACCATACTTCTACACCTATTGCTACCGGGGAAAGAATGTTTTCCCGGTGGGACTTTAAAAATTTATTGGCTGACGGCTATGTGGATATTATTCAACCTGATTTGTCTCATGCCGGTGGAATTACAGAATGTAAAAAAATCAGTGCTATGGCAGAAGCCTATGATGTGGCTGTTGCTCCTCACTGCCCCTTAGGACCTATTGCCTTAGCGGCTTGCCTTCAGTTAGATGCCTGTACACCTAATGTTTTCATCCAGGAGCAGAGCCTAGGGATTCATTACAACCGGGGCGGGGATCTTTTAGACTATCTAAAAGACCCAAAAGTTTTTACTTACGAAAACGGGTTTGTAAAAATACCGGAAGGGCCTGGTTTAGGCATTGAGGTTAATGAAGAGAAAGTACGGGAAATGGCTCAAAAAGGCCACAACTGGAAAAACCCGGTATGGCGTAATGACGACGGTACTGTGGCAGAGTGGTAGGTGAAAAAAATGTTGGATAAAAAAATAATCAGGGAACTGGCTCAAATTGTAGGTAGAGAGAATATTCTTTCCAGTAAAATAACACTAACAACTTATTCATATGACTCTTCGCCCTTTTTTGGAATGCCTGGGGCTGTAGTTTTTCCCACCTCCACGGAAGAGGTAGTGGAGGTAGTTAAACTAGCCAATAAATACGGAATATCTTTAACACCACGTGGAGCAGGCACCTGCCTAAGTGGAGGTGCCATTACTTCTGATGAAGGTATTATCATTTCTCTGACCAGGTTTAATAAAATTTTAGAGATTAATCCGGTAGATAAAGTTGCCGTAGTAGAACCTGGGGTAACAAATTTACAGGTACAATTAGCAGCCCGCCCTTATGGGTTAATGTTTGCTCCTGACCCGGGAAGTCAAAACGTAGCAACCATTGGCGGAAATATTGCGGAAAACGCCGGGGGTATGCGGGGGGTAAAATACGGTTGTACAAAAGAACACGTGCTGGGTTTAGAGGTAGTCTTGCCTTCCGGTGAGGTAATCAGGACAGGAAGTGTCAATTCCCAGCTAACGGCAGAAGTGGATTTAACCCACCTTTTCTGTGGTTCTGAAGGGATTTTGGGCATTATTACAAAAGCCTGGCTGGTTTTATCACCACTCAGTGAAACCGTACAAACTATGACTACCACTTTTGCCAGTATCGAAGATGCCGGTGCTTGTGTGGCGGAAATCATAGCTAACGGGGTTATCCCTACGGCTATGGAAATAATGGATAATACGGTAATTAAGGCTGTTGATGACTATTTGAATTTAGGGTTTCCCAGGGATGCACAAGCCTTACTTTTACTAGAAATAGATGGTTTTGCCAAAGATGTAGAAGTACAGGTGGCAACTATTATAAACGCCTTTAAGAATAACAACGCGTTAAGTTATAAGGTTGCTCAGAACGAAGAGGAGAGACAGGAGTTGTGGATTGCGCGTCGCTCTGTAAACGGTGCCCTGGGTCGGTTAAAGCCGGCTAATATTGTCCATGATATTGTTGTTCCTCGGGATCGCTTGGCTACCATGTTAAAAAGATCAGCAGAAATTGCAAAAAAATACGGAGTTATTAATGGACAAGTTGCTCATGCCGGTGACGGCAATATTCATCCTACTCTGTATTTTGATCACCGTAACCCTCAAGAAGTGGAAGGTGTGGAAAAAGCTTGTGATGAGATTATTAAAGAAACAATCGCTTTAGGAGGCTCTATTTCCGGTGAACACGGCATCGGTTTGGAAAAATTAAAATATGTTCCCTTAGCTTTTTCTCAACCCAGTCTGGAATATATGAAAAAGATTAAGAATTCTTTTGACCCGGAAAATAAATTTAATCCAGGTAAACTTTTACCTTAGGCCAAAGGGTTAAGGAGGCAAATAAATGACAGAGTTAAAGGCACTTTTTGCGAAAATAACCAAGAAAGAAAATATCCAAACCGATGTTGGAGCCTGGCAGGATATTTTAGGTATAGATTATGAGCCGGATCTTTTGGTCGCTCCTGAAACTGTAGAAGAAATTGGCGAAATAATGAAAATTGCCAATAAGCATAAAATACCTGTCTATCCTCTAGGCAGTGGTTCTCAATTTAGTCAGGGTGTTGCCCCCTTTAAGGGCGGAATACTCCTTTCTCTGAGAAATCTTAAGAAAATCACGGAATACCGTCCCAGTAATATGAGTGTGGAAGTTGAAGCAGGAATTACCCTGGAAGAATTGACTAATGTTTTAATTAAAGATAATCTTTATTTTCCTATTCAAACGGAAAATCCCAAGTCTACCTTAGGTGGATTAGTGGCTCGTAACGGTTATGGCCGCAATAGATACAAATACCATACTATACGGAAATATGTGCTGGGCGTGGAATTTGTTTCACCGGAAGGTGAGCTTGTCCGTGTGGGAGGCCGGACTGTAAAAAATGTAAGCAGTTTAGATGTATCTCAATTAATAACCGGTTCCTGGGGCATATTGGGAATAATCACCAAGATTACTCTCCGGGTTCAACCCCTTCCGGAAGCAAATGAAATACTGGAATTGGAAGTTGGAAATTTAACTGAACTAAGTGAGAAAGTAAGCAATGTTTTAAAAGAACCTTTAAGTTTGAATTCCATGATTTTTTATCAAAAGGATAAAAAATACTACCTACAAATAGAGCTGGAAGGTTTTAAAGATACTATTCAATTACAAAGAAAAGGTTTGCAGGAGAAATATGGTTTTCAGTTAGTTAAATCATTAGAAACAAAAACAGTTTTCCCGAATAAGATTTCTTTAAGTTTATCCAAATACCTGGACGGACTAAAAGGTTTGGAAAAACTAGCACGAGAACAACATGTTTCCTTGGCTGTCAGGGGTAATATAACCAACGGTATCTTGGAATTTAGTATAAATGAAGAAAATAAAGCTTTGTTGGAAAAAATTGCGGCAATGGTGCAGAAACTAGGAGGAACTCTTCTAGCGGGGGGCCAAGTAGTAGTTAAAATTGACCGGGGGCAAGGCTACTTGAGTTTATTAAAAATTATTAAGAAGAATGTTGATCCGCGGCATATTTTAGTTCCCCAAAGTTTGGCTTTAAAGGAGTAGTTGATATGCAAAAAGAAGCCTTGTTAGAAATAATCATGAAATGCAATAGATGTGGTGTGTGTCAGGAAGTATGTCCTACTTATAAGATTTCCGGCAGCGAATTTCAAGTAGCCCGGGGCCGTAACCGTTTGATACGTTTGGCTTTAGAAGGACAGCTGGACTTAAATGAAGAACCGGAAATAGAAAAGTTTATTAACCAGTGTTTATTATGTAAAGCCTGCGAAGTTAGCTGTCCTGCAGGGGTACCGACAACAGAATTAATCTCAGAAGTTAGAAAATATTATACCGGTACCAAAGGTCTGCCTTTGCTGAAAAAAATAATGTATCGTGGTGTTTTCTCTCATAATAAGAGGATTAGTTTAGTTCGCAAATTAGGGCGCATTTATCAAAAAACAGGTGTAAACAGGTTGGTTAAATTTACCGGCATCTTAAACCATACTGATGAAATGCTACCGGATTTGCCTCCGCGGAATGTCCGTGAACAAATTCCTTATATACTCAAAAGCTTATCCAATCCTGCTCATAAAGTAGCGTATTTTTTAGGCTGTAGTGTCAACAATTTCTTCAGTAGTATTGGAGTTGCTACCCTTAAGGTTTTACAAAAGAACAACTGCCAGGTTGTAGTCCCTGAGGTAAATTGTTGTGGGGCACCCCATCAAAGTGCCGGAGATATAGAGGAATTTAAGAGGTTAGCCCAAAAGAATTTAGACGTGTTCAAAGATTTAGATGTAGAAGCTATAATTGTTGATTGTGCTACTTGTGGTTCAGTGCTTAAAGATTATGTGCACTTTTTTCAGGAGGATCCCTATTATCACGAAATAGCCCTTAAGGTAGCTGCTAAAATTAAAGATATTAGTTCTTTTCTTTTGGAAATTGACTATCAAAAGGATTTAGGGGAAATACGGGCAAAGGTTACTTACCATGACCCTTGTCATGCAATTAGGTATTTAAAAGTGACGGAAGCTCCCAGAAAATTGTTAAAAAACATTCCCGGTTTAGAACTGGTAGAAATGAAAGAGGCTGATATGTGTTGTGGTGGTGCAGGCTCTTACGGGGTGTTTAACCCGGGAATCTCCAGAAAAATATTAGCTCACAAAATGAAGAATTACCGGGAAACAGAGGCCCAGATTCTGGCTACTTCCTGTCCGGCCTGTACTATGCAGTTGGCTTTTGGGATAAAACTTTTTAAATTATCCGGATCCGTTAAACATCCGGTAGAGCTTTTAGCCGAGGCTTACGAAAAAGCCAGGGAAAAATGAGAAAAAGGCGGTGGGTATATTGGTTAAAGGAAAGGTTGCTTTAATCACCGGGGGAGCAACAGGGATTGGACGGGCAACAGCAATAGGTTTAGCTCAAAAGGGAGTGAATGTTGTCATCAATTACTCCCGTTCCCAAGATGCTGCCTTGAAAACCGTAGAAGATGTTCAAGCCCTTGGTGTTTCTTGTTTAGCTGTAAAAGCTGATGTTAGCAAAGATGAAGAAGTTCGGGCTTTGGTTGATAAGACTATTGCTAATTTTGGGCGTTTAGACTATTTGGTCAATAGTGCTGGAACAACAGAATATGTAGATTTAGCTGATTTAGAAGGGTTAAAGGAAGAATATTGGGATAAAATTTTAAATGTGAATGTAAAAGGGGTTTTTTTTAGTTCGCGGGCTGCAGCTCCTTATCTTCGGGAGTCAAAAGGAAGCATAGTTAATATTGCCTCCACAGCCGGGATTACCGGTTTAGGCAGTTCCTTAGCTTATGCGGCGTCAAAAGCTGCTGTTATCAGTATTGGCAAATCATTAGCCCGGGTACTTGCACCTGAGGTGAGGGTCAATAATGTGGCACCGGGGGTTGTGCTAACGCGCTGGGTAGAAGGTCGTCAGCAACATATTGAAGGTGCTCTGGAAGGAACCTTACTGGGCAGGTTATGTGAGCCGGCAGATGTGGCGGAGGTAGTCATTAGCCTTCTAACTTCCGCCGGTATGGTGGCGGGACAAACAATTATTATTGATGGGGGCAAAGTAATTAATTAGTGATTATTTCACAGTAAAATAAAAATCGGGGTATTCCCCGATTTTTAAATTTTTTTAATAAAATTAGGGTTTATGAAGTAAACTTATAGAAGAGCAGTTGGAAAACAAGTAATTTAGTATCTATAAGAAAAATCCCAAAAATTAATATAAATTTTCTTTCATTGAATTAGCAGGAATTTTTAAATTTATGGAGAAAACTAAATTAGCAAAAAAATAAAACATTATTTCATAATTTGAAACAAGAAAGGAGGGTAGAAAGGTAACCTAAACTTTTGAATCATAATTAATTAATTTAAGGGGGAAAAATTTTATGAAAAAGTTAGTAGCAATTTTGCTAATTGGGTTGCTAGTGTTCACCGTAGCAGGTTGCGGTAAATCTGATACACAACAAGGCCAACAAGAAGAAGAAAAGAAAGTTGATTTTCCAACTAAGGGTATAACCATGATCGTTCCTTGGGCTGCAGGCGGCGGTACTGACGCAGTAGCCAGAGGTTTAGCTCAAAACGCAGAAGAGTTTTTAGGTCAAAACATTACTGTTAACAACATTACCGGTGGTGGCGGTGCTGTAGGTTTTGGTTCCGGTTTAAGTGCTGAGCCTGATGGCTATACAGTAACTATGATTACTTTCGAACTTATTTCTTTACCACCTCAAGGTTTAGTACCTTTCACTTATGAAGATTATGATTTACTTTGCAGAATCAACATGGACCCTGCTGCTTTAACTGTTCATAAAGACGCTCCTTTTGATACTTTGGAAGAGTTTATTGCATATGCCAAAGAAAATCCCGGTAAAGTAAGTGTTGGTAACTCCGGTCCTGGTTCCGTTTGGCATATTGCCGCAGGTCTTATCGAACAATCAACAGGTATTGAATTAAATCATGTACCTTACGATGGTGCTGCTCCGGCTATAACTGCATTAGTTGGTAAGCATATTGATGCAGTTTCCGTAAGTCCTGCCGAAGTAAGAGGACAAGTAGAAGCCGGTCAGTTAAAAATGCTTGCTGTAATGAGTCCTGAAAGAGTAGAAACATTCCCTGATGTACCAACATTTAAAGAATTAGGTTATGATGTTGAATTTGGTACCTGGAGAGGACTGGCTGTTCCAAAAGGAACTCCTGAGGAAGTTAGAGCTATTTTAGCCGATGCTTTCAAGAAAGCTTACGATACAGAAGCTTTCCAAACCTTTGCTAAAAACTCTGGGTTAGGTTTAGCCTACCAAGATGCAGAAGAATTTAAAGCTTACTTGGATCAAGCCAGCAAAGATGTTGCAGAAGTCATGAAAGGCTTAGGCTTAACTAAGGAATAGTTCTTTTTGAAAGCAAATACCGGGGTTCCCGGTATTTGCTTTCACTTTAAATAGAGCAATTTGGAAAAAGCTACTATACAAAAGGAAAGGAGGTTTGCAAATTGAAAAAAGCCGATATAATTGCTGGTATATTAGGAATACTTCTCAGCTTTTATATATTCATGGAAAGTGCTAAATTTCCGGAGGATAATGTTCTCTTAATGGGACCTAGTTTCTTTCCACGGATTTTAGCAGTCCTCATGCTTATCATGTCTATTGCTCTGATAGTTATAGCTTTAATGGGTAAATCAGCTAAAACTGCAGAAAAATTGGATATAAGGGATCCTGGTATTCAAAGATCAATAATTGCTCTGGTAGCGACGGTCATTTATTTATTATTATTTAAAAGACTTGGCTTTATTTTAGATAGTATCCTTTATTTAATGTTCTTAATGTATTTATTAAAATTAAGAAATTATGTACAAATGGTTTTAGTTTCTATAGGTGTTTCTGTTGCGGTTTATTTCATTTTTAAAGTAGGTTTAAGTATTACACTACCTTTAGGAATATTGGGCTAAGTTACATTTATTCAACAGGAGGTGAGTTCAATGGAACTTGGACTATTCATAGATGGGCTTTTAAATATACTCAACATTAAAACAATAGCTTTAGTTTTTGGCGGAGTTATAGGTGGAATTTTAACCGGTGCTTTACCAGGTTTGACAGCAACTATGGGGGTAGCCCTTTTAGTTCCCTTTACTTTTGGTATGGAAGTTGAGCAAGGTGTTGTCATGCTATTAGGGATATTTTGTGGGGCTATGTATGGGGGCTCAATCTCTGCTATTTTAATTAGAACACCGGGCACACCCTCGGCGGCCGCCACTTTATTGGACGGGTATCCTTTAGCTCAAAAAGGTGAAGCCGGTAGAGCGTTAAGCATGAGCATTTTTTCTTCCTTTAGTGGAGGTATGATTTCTTTTTTAATCATGATAGTACTTTCTCCCCAAATCTCAAAATTTGCTTTAAATTTTAGTGCGCCGGAGTACTTTGCCTTGGCGGTATTTGGTTTAAGCATTATTGTTTCTGTTTCCGGTAACTCTGTTTTGAAAGGCATAATTGCAGGTATTTTCGGTTTATTAATTTGTACAATAGGTTTAGACCCAGTATCCGGATTTCCTAGATTTACTTTTGGACAATTAAGCCTTTTTGAAGGTCCACCATTTATCCCTACTTTAATTGGTCTATTTGCCTTTGCGGAAGTGTTTAGAGGCGTAGAAAACATCATAACCCATGCTAAAGTAGAAGCTAAGATTACCAGGTTATTACCCAGTAAGGATGATATAAAAAAATGTTGGAAAACAATTATAAAGTCCGGGATCATGGGCAGTTTTATCGGTTCAATTCCTGGGGCCGGTGGAGATATTGCGGCTTTTGTGAGTTATAGTGAAGCTAAGAGAACATCTAAAAATCCCGAAAATTTCGGGAAGGGGGAAATTTTAGGTGTGGCTGCTGCAGAAGCCGGCAATAACGGTTGTACCGGGGGAGCGATGATTCCGTTACTTTCCTTGGGTGTTCCGGGAGACGCAGTTACCGCTATTGTTTTAGGAGCTTTTATTATGCATGGTATTCAACCAGGGCCTTTATTATACCGAGATCATATTGAAGTTGTTTATAGCATTTTTGCCGGGCTTATGGTTGCCAATATTGTCATGCTGACTTGTGGTTTGCTGGGAATCCGTATTTTTGCCAAAATTATTTCTATTAATCGTAACATTCTTTTACCGGTTATTTTTGTTTTGGCTATAGTTGGGTCTTACTCTATGCGGAACAGTCTTTTCGATGTGTGGTTTGCCTTGATTTTTGGGATTATCGGTTATTTTATGCAGAGATATGATTTTCCTGCTTCTCCAATACTATTGGCTTTAATCTTAGGACCTATGGCGGAAAGTAATTTGCGTAGAGCTTTGATTGTTTCCGGTGGAGACTTTTCCGTATTTGTAACCAGGCCTATAAGCGCTATTTTATTAACCTTGGCTGTTTTATCATTAATCACTTCAATGATTAGACAGAACAAGCTTAAGAAAAAATTAGAAGCAGGTGTTTTAGAAGAAAATTAATATAAAGGAGTTGAGTTCGGTGAGTAAATTTAGTCTTGCTGGGAAAAATGTTTTAATAACCGGGGCAGGTACCGGTATTGGTAGAGCTATTGCTTTAGAATTTGCTCGTTTAGGGGCTTCCGTGGTGGTCAATTATAATTCCAGTAAAGAAGCAGCTATGGAAGTTGTAAAAGAAATCGAGAACATCGGCGGTAAAGCAATAGCCTTCCAGGCGGACGTTACTCAGGAAGAACAGGTTAAATCCCTGGTTAAAGCCAGCGCGGAATTCGGCCAAGGGAAAATAGATGTTTTAGTTAATAATGCCGGGACATTAGTTCAACGTTGTCCTATTGAGGAGATGGACCTTAGTTTATGGTATAAGGTCATGGACATTAATCTGACTTCTACCTTTTTAGTTTGTAAACATGTGATTCCGGTGATGAAAAAACAAAAAAGCGGGCGCATTATTAACATGTCTTCTATGGCAGCCCATAACGGAGGGGGACCGGGAGCTGTTGCTTATGCTACCTCTAAAGCTGCTGTAGCCACCTTTACTAAGGGATTGGCCAAAGAATTAGCTCCTGATATTCTGGTTAATGCTTTAGCCCCCGGTATTATTACTACTCGTTTCCATGATCAGTATACTTCACCGGAAGTAAGAGCTAAATTCCAGGCAGGTATTCCTCTAGGCAGGGAAGGTAAACCTGAGGAAGTGGCCGGTGCTGCCGTTCTTCTGGCTACAGAATATGGTAGTTATATTACAGGGGAAATGATTGAAGTTAATGGTGGCATATACATGGATTAATTTTCCATAATAACTAATACAAGGAGGGTTTAGCTTGAAAAAGTTAGAGATTTTACAAAAAATACTGGATAGTGGTATTGTGGCGGTTGTCAGGACGGAAACTGCCGAGAAGGCCAAAAAATTAGTGGAAGCTATAAGGGCCGGCGGAATTAACACTATTGAAGTAACCATGAGTGTACCCGGTGCAATCGATGTAATAAAAGAACTGGCTGAATACTACAAAGATACTGATGTTGTTTTAGGGGTAGGTACCGTTTTAGATGCGGAAACAGCCAGAGCCGCCATTTTGGCCGGTGCTCAATACGTAGTGAGTCCCCATACCAATCCAGAAGTTATAAAGTTATGTAACAGGTATCAAGTTCCCTGTATGCCGGGAGCTATGACCGTAACCGAAGTTATTACAGCCTTGGAACTGGGTGCTGACATTGTTAAATTATTCCCAGGTGAATTGATGGGACCTAAAGCTATTAAAGCCATTAATGCACCTGTTCCGCAAGCTCCTTTAATGCCTACCGGTGGAGTATCTTTAGATAATGTAGAAGAATGGATTAAAGCAGGTGCGGTAGCAGTGGGAGTAGGAGGATCTTTAACTAAAGGGGCCAAAACCGGCGACTATGAACTGGTAACGGAAACAGCCCGCCAGTTTGTAGAAAAAATTAAAAACGCCAGAAACAGTAAATAATAAATTAATTTAATAAGGAGGAATGTATTATGGCTAAAAAAGTAGTAACCTTTGGAGAGATTATGCTGAGACTGGCTACACCTCTCTATCAAAGAATTGTTCAGGCTACCAGTTTTGAAGCGACTTATGCTGGGGGAGAAGCTAATGTGGCAGCTTCTTTAGCTAATTATGGAATAGACGCTTATTTTGTAACCAAACTTCCCCCTCATGAAGTAGGGCAGGCTTGTCTTGCTTATCTACGCAAACACGGAATTAAAACCGATTATATCAAAATGGAAGGTGACCGTTTAGGAGTTTACTACTTAGAGGCAGGTGCATCTCAAAGACCTTCCAAAGTTATATATGACCGCAAAGATTCCGCAATAGCTAAAGTTCAACCAGGAGACTTTAATTGGGATGAAATTTTTGCGGGTGCCGAACTATTCCACTTTACAGGAATTACTCCAGCTTTAAGCGATTCGGCAGCAGAAGTAACTTTAGAAGCTGTGAAAGCGGCTAAAAAAGCCGGGGTAACTGTAAGCTGTGATTTAAACTTCCGGAAAAAACTCTGGACTTCGGAAAAGGCTAATAAAGTAATGTCCGGGTTAATGGAGTATGTTGATATTGTTATTGCTAATGAAGAGGATGCGGAAAAAGTATTTGGCATCAAAGCCCATAACACAGATGTTACAACTGGTAAATTAAATGATGAAGGTTATAAAGAAGTTGCTCAAGAACTGATAAATAGATTTAATTTGCAAAAAGTAGCTATTACTTTACGGGAAAGTTATTCAGCTTCTGATAACGGCTGGTCGGCTATGCTTTATGATGGTAAAGAATTTTATAAATCAAGAAAATATGATATTCACATTGTAGACCGGGTTGGCGGTGGAGATTCATTCTGCGGAGGTTTAATTTACGGCCTTTTGAGTGGAATGAGCAACCAGGATGCTTTAGAGTTTGCCGTTGCTGCTTCTTGCTTGAAGCATACAATTCACGGTGATTTTAACTTGGTTAGTGTAGAAGAGGTTAAAAACCTTATGCACGGTGACGGTTCCGGTCGGGTACAAAGATAAGAAAATCGCCCTGGGGGCGATTTTCTTTCAACTGAATCTTTAGCAAAAGCAAAGGAGGGATTTACTTATGGAAATAAGATACGCTGTTAATCCCCACGACTTTAAACAATATTCTACGGAAAAGATACGCCAGGAGTTTTTGATTTCGGATTTATTTACTCCAGGTAAAATTAAAATGGTCTACAGTCATGAGGACCGGATTATTGTGGGAGGAGTTTGTCCCTTGGAACCTATTTCTTTGGAAGCCGGTAAAGAAATAGGTGCGGAGTACTTTTTGGCCCGCAGGGAAATGGGCATTATTAACATTGGAGGGAAAGGAAAGGTAACCACTGAAGACGGTGAATATATCCTAGAGAAAAAAGACGGCTTATATATCGGTAAAGGGATACGGAAAGTAGAGTTCTCCAGTGTTGATAATAATAATCCCGCTAAGTTTTATTTTAACAGCGGTCCTGCCCATAAAACTTATCCTACAGAAAAAATTGAAATTTCTAAAGTTATGGCAAATCGTTTAGGGACCCCTGAGAAGGGCAATGTGCGGACAATCTACAAATACATCCATCCGGATGGTGTAAAAAGCTGTCAGTTGGTTATGGGGATGACGGTATTAGAACCAAATAGTCTTTGGAATACCATGCCTTGTCATACTCATGAGCGCAGGATGGAAGTTTATTTATACTGGGAAATGGGTGCAGATGACGTTGTGTTTCATTTAATGGGGGAACCCACAGAAACACGTCACGTTGTAGTACGGAATGAAGAAGCGGTGATTTCGCCAAGCTGGTCTATCCATTCCGGAGTAGGAACAAAGAATTATACTTTTATCTGGGGAATGGTGGGAGAAAACCAGCTTTTTGACGATATGGATCATGTCCCGATGCAAGAACTAAGATAAAGTGAGGTGTCAAAATGCAAGCATTAATAGTTAAGAAACCTTATGAATTAGTATGGGAAGACATCCAACAACCTACAGAGCCTGGCCCTGATGAAGTTTTAATAAGGGTAAAGGCTGCAGGTATCTGT
>Ga0134092_1001830_pt1 | contig 17606 bp, 11 predicted proteins | sample 3_6taG_FD_94454 | JGI IMG/M metagenome (GOLD analysis project Ga0134092, IMG submission 94454) | Switchgrass degrading microbial communities from high solid loading bioreactors in New Hampshire, USA - 3_6_20_6_A3 metaG | ecosystem: Engineered > Bioreactor > Semi-continuous > Anaerobic >... | reverse complement strand
GCTGATACTACAATTTATGCTCATCCTGACAGGAATATGGTAATTGAACAGAAGAACATATTTGAGGACATGAAGGCAGAAGGAGAATTAATGAATGTAGGACTGGCATTGGAAGAAATAGGAGTTGGAAGTAGAGGAAGCATTAACTATGAGTATTTAGGGGAAAGGCGATATATGGGCATTGTGCCAATGCCAAGTACAGGCTGGATTATAGCCGTAGGAGCCTATGAAGCTGATATGTTAAGTGGAATAAACACCCTGAGAAATATTGTATTTACTGGAACTATAGGATTTATGATTATAGGAATTGTTTTAGCATTAGTATTAGGTAGAACTTTCTCAAAACCGGTTGTAGAACTATCTAAGGTAATTAATAGGTTTTCAAATTATAATTTAAGCGTAGGTAAAGATGAAAAGGTGCTTAACTATAGAAATCGAAAGGACGAAATCGGAAATATAACTGAATCACTGCTAACCATGAAGGATAACCTCATTAAACTTATTGAAAACATATCAAATACATCTCAAAGTGTAGCTTCATCAGCAGAAGAGCTGACAGCTGTTACTCAGCAATCGGCTGTTGCAGCAGGAGAAATAGCCAAGGCTATAGAAGGGATTGCAGCAGGAGCAAGTGACCAGGCAGAAAACCTGAAGAAAGGATTAACCGATATTGAAGACTTAGGTAAGGCGATAGAGAATAATAACAAGGAAATGCAAGGAATTTACAATGCCAGTGACAATATTAAAACTCTTAAGGATGACGGGTTAAAAATTATTGATGAGCTGGTTAGTAAAACAGAAATCAGCAATAAGGCAATATTTGAAATTCAGAATGTCATTATAGATACAAATGAAAGTGTAGAGAAAATAAATATTGCAAGCAATATGATAAAGAGCATATCGGAACAAACCAATCTTTTGGCTTTAAATGCAGCAATTGAAGCTGCCAGAGCAGGAGAGGCAGGGAGAGGCTTTTCAGTTGTGGCTGATGAAATAAGAAAACTGGCGGAGGAATCCAATAAGTTTACTGAGGAAATCGAAAGCGTAATAAAAGAGTTGACAGAAAAGATGCAAAATGCTATTAAAGCAATTGAGGAAGTAGACAGCATTACAAAGGCTCAAACTGAAAGTGTAGATATAACAAGCTCTAAATTTGTGGGAATATCCAATTCAATAGAAGACATGAAAAACATGATGACTTCTATAACAGAGGTTACCCAACAAATGGAGAATAAGAAAGAAGAAACAATAAGAATAATGCAAAGTATTTCTCTTATTTCTATGGAAAATGCAGCTGCCACAGAGGAAGCATCTGCATCAGTTGAGGAACAGAGTGCTTCTGTGGAGGAAATTGCACGTGCAGCCGAGTCCTTAACAGTATTGGCTGACGAAATGCAGCAGCTTATTAGCAAATTTAAATTTTAGCCAAATCAAAGAATCAATCTTTTAGATTGATTCTTTGATTTTTTATACATAAAAGCTTGTGCATGTATTATAATTATTTTAGAGAATTGAAAATGCAGGGTGTTAAATGAATTCTTTGCAAAATAGGAGTTTTAAATTCAAAGATAATGAAAGGAGTAATAGATTTGAAGGTAAATGATAAAATCAGCAGTTTAAGAAAGCTCATGAATGAAAGAGGAATAACTGCTTACATAGTACCTACATATGACCCTCATCAATCAGAGTACCTGGCTGATTACTATAAGACGAGGGTATGGATTTCTGGATTTACTGGTTCTGCAGGAACGGTTGTTGTAACCAAAGATGAAGCAATTCTATGGGCAGATGGCAGGTATTGGATACAAGCAGAAAATGAAATAGCTGGAAGCGAAATAAAGCTATATAAAATGGGAGTTCCTGGAGTACAAAACTATTTTGAATATCTAAGAGATAATCTAAAGGATGGAGACAGTGTTGGATTTGATGGAAAGATATTTCCTCAGTCAGATGTTAAGAAACTGGAAGATCATTTAAAAAATAAGGATATTAAATTAATTGGGGAATATGATTTAATAGGAGAGCTATGGAAAGATAGACCGGAAGCACCTAAGTCAAAAGCCTTTGTACTTGATGTAAAATATGCAGGCAAAACCGCCAGCGAAAAGATTGAAGAAGTCAGAAAGGAAATGGATAAAAAATCAGCAGATTATTTTTTGCTGGGCAGTTTGGATGATATTGCCTGGGTTTATAACATAAGAGGAAGAGATGTAGCTAACAACCCTGTGGTAATATCCTATGCACTTATATCTAAAGATAATGCCTGGTTGTTTGTAGACCAGAACAAACTAGATGATAAAACAAGAACATACTTAAGAGAAAATGGAGTAAAAGTTGAGAATTACAACAAAGTTGTAGACTATGTTAAGAAAATTGAAAGGGGAAAAAATATATTTTTGGACCCCTCCAGAATAAACAGATGGCTATACAACAGCATACCAGATGGTTGCAAAATAATAGAAGGTACTAATATTACAACGAACTTAAAAGCCATCAAAAATCCAGTAGAAATTGAAAACCAAAGGAAGGCCTATATAAAGGATGGCGTAGCATTGGTTAAATTCATGTACTGGCTAGACCAAAACATTGGAAGGATTCATATTACAGAAGTATCAGCTGCAGAAAAGCTGGAGGAATTTAGAAGAGAACAGGAAGGATTTATTGAGCCAAGCTTTAATACAATAGCTGCTTACAAGGAAAATGCAGCTATGATGCACTACAAGGCTGAAGAAGGAAAGTCAAACTATGAGCTAAAGAAAGAGGGACTATTTTTAGTAGATTCCGGTGGACAGTATTTAGAGGGTACTACTGATATCACAAGAACCTTTGTTTTAGGAAGTATTACTGAAGAAGAAAAAAGAGATTTCACTCTAACATTAAAAGGGCATATAAACTTAATAAGTGCAAGGTTCTTATACGGTACTACAGGTTCAAATATTGATATATTATCCAGGTATCCTCTATGGCAGGAAGGGTTGGATTATAAGTGCGGAACTGGTCATGGTGTAGGTTTTCTATTAAATGTACATGAGGGACCTCATAGGATATCCACAGTACCAAATGAAGTAGTTCTTGAAAAGGGAATGGTTGTAACAATAGAACCAGGTGTATACAAGGGAGGAAAACATGGAATAAGAATTGAAAATGTTGTAGTTGTTGATGATGATATAGAAACAAAATATGGCGGCAAGTTTATGAAGTTTGATGTTCTATCCTTTGTGCCAATTGATTTGGAAGCAGTAGATGTGAATATACTCACCGAAAAGGAAAAGAGCTGGCTTAATAACTATCACAGGGAAGTATATAACAGGATTTCTCCATATCTTAATGAAGAAGAAAAACAGTGGTTAAAGGAAGAAACTAGAGAAATTCACTAGATGAAAGGGAGATGTGCATTGAAGCTAATAGATGAGAGGAGTAAAGAGCTTGAAGCAATATTGGACAGCATAAAGGATGCTGTTTGTATAGTTGATTCAAAAGGCTTAACCAAGTACTGGAATAAAGGTGCGGAAAGGCTTTATGGTATCAGCAAGGAGGAAATATTAAACAAGCCTATTACTGAATTCTTTCCTTCCTCATTGCTTCACAGGATATTGAAGGAAGAGAAAACCTACGAGGACATATACAACAGCCCCAAAGAAAACTGCTACAATATTTCTAGCGCATCTCCCTTGTACTTTAATGGAAAGTTAGTGGGAGGTATTAGTATAGACAGGGACATTACTGACCACATAAAGACTACTGAACTTCTTAATAAGACTAAGTCAAATCTTAAAGTTCTTCAGGAGGAACTATCTGCTATAAATAAGACCAGAGCATCCTTTTCAAGCATATTAGGAAACAACGCAAAGTTCAGAGAAGTAATAAATCTTGCCAAAGACATGGCCCATTCGGATATAAATATACTGATTAAAGGTGAAAGTGGCACAGGTAAGGAGTTGTTTGCAAGAGCAATTCACATGGCTAGTGGAAGGGAAGGATATTTTGTTCCCATAAACTGTAGTGCTATTCCAAATGAACTTATTGAAAGTGAACTATTCGGATACGCAAGGGGAGCCTTTACAGGAGCTTTAAAAGAAGGAAGAATTGGGAAGATAGAATTAGCAAATAAGGGGACCTTATTTTTAGATGAAATAGGGGACATGCCTTTAAGCATGCAACCAAAGATATTGAGAGTATTGGAAGATGGAGAAATAACACCAATAGGAAGCGAGAAGAGCATAAAAGTGGATATAAGAGTCATAGCTGCCTCAAATAAGGACCTGGAAAGGATGGTTGAGCTAGGTACTTTTCGAAAGGATTTATACTATAGACTAAATTCAGTAATTATAGATATACCGCCTTTAAGAGATAGGAGAGATGACATACCATTTTTGGCCAATAGGTTTGTTCAGGATTATTGTATGGAATATGGAGTAAACATATTGAACTTCTCTAACGAAGTCATGGACGCCTTTTTAGACCATGACTGGGAGGGAAATGTAAGAGAGTTAAAAAATATTATTGAAAGAATGGTAATACTAGCCAGAAACAATAAAAGCAATGTTATAGATATAAATTTCTTACCGGATAATATACTAAAGAAAAGAATAAATAGAACTGAGAAAAAGAAAAATTCTTACGATTTAAATACAGTTGTATGGGAAACCGAAAGAAAAACAATATTAAATGCCCTTGAAAAGACAGGATATAACAAGCTTAAAGCAGCAAAGCTATTGAATATTCCTAGAAGCACTCTATATTTTAAAATGAAAAAATACAATATAAAGGATATGCCAAAATATTGACATTAGTGTCAGAATATTGGCACATACGTGTTGCAAGTTTTATTAAGCAAAATATTCAAAAAATTAAGAAGTATTCAAACATTCCATCTCAAAACTGTCAGTAAAATGACAGTTTTTTATTTTTTTACATTTGCTTATAGCATAAAACCTAATAAATGACATGTTAATTAAATTGGCACGCTATTTGCAAAAAATAGATATACTAATAAAGTTGTGGGGGTTGATATTTATGAGGATTGATGATCATCCAATATTAGATTTTAAAAGAGGGAAGGAGATTAAGTTCACCTATGATGGCAGAGAGATGATTGGTTATGAAGGAGATACAATTGCTTCAGCTCTTCATGCTGCAGGAGTAAGAGTACTGGGACATCATTTTAAGACAGGAAGAGCCAGGGGATTTTATTGTGCCATAGGTAATTGCTCATCATGCCTTATGACTGTAAATGGCAGACCAAATGTTAGAGTCTGTGTAGAGGAGTTAAAGGAAGGCATGGTTGTAGAAACTCAAAAGGGAAAGGGTGAACTTAAATGAAATATACTGAAATTGCAGTAGTTGGGGGAGGACCTGCAGGGTTATCTGCAGCGATAACTGCAGCTAAATATGGGGCAAAGGTAACTGTAATAGAAAGAAATAATAATTTGGGAGGACAGCTAAAGAAACAAACTCACAAGTTTTTTGGCTCTCAAAATCAATATGCATCTATAAGGGGAATAGAGATTGCAGATATTCTGGAATCCCAATTGAAGGAGTACAATGTTGAAGTCCTCAATGGTGCTACTGTATTAGGACTTTATGAGGATGGAGTATTAACTATAGATAAGAAAGACAAATACATCAAGTTAAAGCCTGATAGAATAGTTGTAGCAACTGGTGCTTATGAGAAATTTCTTTCATTTCCTAACAATGATTTACCAGGCGTTTATGGTGCTGGGGCGGTACAGACTCTTATGAATCAATATGGAGTAAAGCCAGGAAAGGATGTTCTCATGGTAGGTGCAGGTAATATTGGCCTTATAGTAAGCTATCAGCTTATGCAGGCTGGAGTAAATGTAAAGGCTGTAATAGATGCTGCTCCAAGAATAGGAGGATATTTGGTTCATGCCTCAAAAATTAGAAGGTTAGGAATACCCATTTTGACATCCTATACCATAAAGGAAGCTCATGGTAAAGACTGGGTAGAAGGGGCAACCATATGCCAATTGGATGAAAACTGGCAGATGATAAGTGGAACTGAAATTGATATGGATGTGGATACTATATGTATTTCAGTAGGGCTGTCTCCTCTAGCAGATCTATTGTGGCAGATAGGCTGTGAAATGAAATATATTCCTGAATTAGGTGGACATGTACCAGTTCGGGATGAAAATCTGGAAACTAGCAAGGAAGGTATATACATAGCTGGAGATGTGGCAGGAATAGAAGAGGCAAGCAGCGCTATGGTAGAGGGACGTTTAGCAGGACTTTGTGCATCTAATAGTTTAGGCTACTCAATTAAAGATTTCGAAAAAGAGAGACGAGATTTATTGGAACAGCTTAACTCTTTGAGATCAGGGCCAGTAGGTGAAAAGATACTTAAAGGCCTTGAAAGAGTAAGCAAGGTAATAGCATAGGAGGGATGGATATGTTGATTAAAACTGGAGTTCCAACTATAGATGATATAATTGAGATTACTCCTCCAAAGGATAGAAGAGAAAGGGGTCCTGTAGCAGTAATTGAATGCTTTCAAAGAATACCCTGCAATCCCTGTTTTACAGCATGTAATTTTGGAGCCATTGAGGAGTTTGATGATATAAATGATAGACCTAAAATAAACTATGAAAAGTGTACAGGATGTGGGTCCTGCATGACAAGATGTCCAGGGCTTGCAATATTTGTTATAGATGAAAGCTATTCAAAAAATGAAGCCTTAGTGAAGATTCCTTATGAATTTTTACCGCTGCCAGAGGAAGGTTCCTTTGTAACAGGTCTTAACAGAGAAGGAAAACCTGTATGTAGAGCACAGGTCAAGAAGGTTCAGATTATGAAAAACAAGACCAATATAGTGACTTTAGTAGTACCAAAGGAGTATTCCATGGATGTAAGGGGATTTAGTACGATGGCTTATGATGATGAAAATACAATAATTTGCCGTTGTGAAGGGATAACTTTAGGAGAAATAAGAAAGCTCATTGAAGAAGGCTATAGAACAGTTGATGAGATAAAGAGAATTAGCAGAGCGGGTATGGGGCCATGTCAGGGAAGAACTTGTAGGCAGCTTATAATGCAGGAAATAGCAAAATCTACAGGACAAAAAATTGAAGATATGCCAATGCCTACATTTAGACCACCAACTAAGCCAATTAAATTGGGTATTTTACTAGGAGGTGAGTCTGATGAATAAAACTGCAAATGTTGTAATTATTGGCGGAGGAATTTCAGGCTGCTCCATAGCATATAACCTGGCTAAAAAAGGTGTAGAGGGTATTATAGTGGTTGAAAAGTCATTTCTGGCAAGTGGGTCTACTGGGAGATGTGGTGCAGGTATAAGGATGCAATGGGGAGCAGAGCAGAACTGCAGATTATCAAAACTATCTGTGGAATTCTATGAAAATGCTAATGAAGAGTTGAAATATGACAGGGATATAGAGTTTAACCAGGGAGGATATCTTATAGTAGCAGGTACAGAGGAGGAAAATGAGCAGTTTAAGAAAAATGTGGAGCTGCAGAATAGACTGGGAATCCCATCTGTATACTTGACACCTAAGGAGGCTAAAGAGATAATACCACATATGGATGAAACAAAAATATTAGGAGCTACCTTCTGTGAGAAAGATGGGCACTTAAACCCATTCCATACCACTGAAGCCTACGCAAAGGCAGCAAAAAGGCTTGGAGTAGAATTCATGACCTTTACAGAGGTTATTGGAATAGATACAAAGGCTGGTAGGGTAACTGGAGTAAGAACTGATAAAGGATATATATCTACACCAATTGTTGTTAATGCAGCAGGAGGGTATTCCAAAAAAATTGGAGAAATGGCTGGAATAGACATTCCTGTATATGCCCAAAGGCACCAGATACTTGTTACAGAACCTGTTGAGCCTATGCAAAAACCTATGTATATGGGATTTTCATTAAACATATATATACAACAGACTCCCCATGGAAGCTTTATAATGGGAAGGGGAGATGATACAGAACCTACAGATTTAAGGATTACATCATCCTGGAAGTTCTTAGAAGAGATGGCTAAAACCTGTTGTGAATTACTTCCACCTCTTAAGAACTTAAATATAGTGAGACAGTGGGCAGGACTTTACACTATGACAAAGGATGCCCAACCTATATATGGTGCAGTGGAAGAGTTGGAGGGATTTTACCTAGCTGTTGGGTTCAGTGGCCATGGATTTATGCTGGCACCAGCTACAGGATTGTTGATGGCTGAAACCATATTAGGTGAAGAAACTACTATAGATATTTCGAACTTAGATATAGGAAGATTTGAGAGAAATGAATTGGTATTTGAATCATCTGTTGTATAATATATGTAAGGGAGGGAGTATAGTTGAAGTATTTAGATAAAAATGTAAATTTGTGTACAGAATGTGGCCTATGTGAAGAAGCTTGTTCAAAGGCATATTTTAAGGTTGCAGATAAGAAAAAATCCAGAATAAGAATAAATGTAAATGGTTCAGATGAAAGGATAACGGTATGCAATCAATGTGGAAAGTGTATAGAGGTATGTCAGGTTCAAGCTCTATATAGGGATAAAAAAGGTATTGTAAGACTTGATAAGGAGAAATGTGTAAACTGTCTAATGTGTGTTGGACTGTGTCCAGAAAATGCTATGTTTGAACATGTGGACTATCTTGAGCCTTTTAAATGCATAGCTTGTGGAATTTGTGTCAATGCCTGCCCAACTGGTGCAATATTTTTAAGTGAAGGTGAAGTTGCAACTGCAGAATAGCTAATAGAAAGGAGGATTAGGATGAATGGGAAAGTATTAAAGACCTTTGATTATGAATTAGGAAAGATTATAAGAGGATATAACAATAGAAGCTTATACATAAACTTGGATGATTATAATATAGAAGAAAAAGAAGTAACAGAAATGATGAAGGATAAATTTATAGGCGGCAAGGGGTTTGGGCTTTGGTATCTATGGAATGCAGTAGATCCTAATACTAAATGGAATGATCCAGAAAATGAAATAGTTATTGCAACTGGCCCAATTGGAGGTATAACTCAGTATCCTGGAAGTGGAAAATCTTTAGTAGTAACCATATCTCCTTTAACAGGAATACCCATTGACAGCAATGTAGGAGGTTTTTTCGGACCATATTTGAAATTTGCTGGATTTGATGCTTTAGAAATTCAAGGAAAGTCCAATAAGGATATAGTAATATTCATAGATGGAGATAAAGGAAGAGTTGAAATAATGGACATAGATACTAATAGTATTGACAGCCATCTAATTGCCCATGCTCTTACAGATATGTTTGCAGAAAAAGAAGAAGACAAGAAGAACATATCTGTTGTTAGTGCAGGAAATGGTGCAGAAAACACTCTACTGGGACTATTAAACTTTTCTTTCTATGATATGAGAAGAAAAACTGTTAGGCTAAAACAAGCAGGAAGAGGGGGTATAGGAACAGTTTTTAGAGATAAAAAAATTAAGGCAATAGTAGCTAAATTTTCAAACACCAGAGGAGATTTAAACTATCCTTATGATATAGAATTAATAAGAAAGACAGGCATTAAGCTGCATAAGGAGATAAGAGACTTAGATGATAAACAGAATCAGATGAGGAAGGTTGGTACAGCCCATCTAATTGAAATAATGGATGAATATGATCTTCTGCCTGTACACAATTTTAAGTTTGGTGCACATCCTGATACTAAAAATATTACATCGCAGGTATTTAAGGAAAAATACTTCACCCAAAATATGCCTGACGGATGTTGGTATGGCTGTTCCATGTCCTGTGCCAAGGCTGTAGATGGATATGAGCTTAAAACCGGACCATATAAGGGGCAAAAAGTTACAGTAGATGGTCCAGAATATGAAACAGCAGCTGGAGTAGGGGCAAACTTAGGAATATTTAATCCGGACTTTATAGTAGAAGCCAATTTCTATCTAGATACCTATGGGATAGACTCCATATCCTTTGGAACTGCTACAGCTTTTGTCATGGAATGCTATGAAAATGGAATTATAAATAAAGATATTACAGGCGGATTGGAGCTTAATTTTGGAAACGAAGAAGCTGCCATGGAATTATTGCATCAGATGGCTAGAGGAGAAGGATTTGGTAAGATTGTCGGATTGGGCATCAGGAGAATGAAGGATATATTTGTTAGGGAATATGGAGCAGATAGAGATTTCTTAAATGATATAGGTATGGAGCAAAAGGGTTTGGAATACTCTGAATACGTAACTAAAGAAAGTCTAGCCCAACAGGGTGGATATGGATTTACAAATAAAGGGCCTCAACATGATGAAGCTTGGCTTATATTCATGGATATGGTAAACAATCAGATTCCAACCTTTGAAGATAAAGCTGAAGCTCTCCACTACTATCCAATGTTTAGAACCTGGTTTGGTTTAAATGGATTGTGTAAGCTCCCTTGGAATGATATAGTACCAGCAGATAATGATATGACAGATAATCCTGCTAAGGTACCAGAGCATGTCAAAAACTATATGGACTTATTCTATGCTGTGACTGGGAAAAAAATAGATGAAGAAGAGCTTATAAGGCAATCCGAAAGAGTATATAATTTCCAGAGAGTATTTAATATAAGAATGGGACATGGGAAGAGGGAAGAAGATAGAGTACCTTATCGTTCAGTAGGGCCTGTAACAGAGGAAGAATACCTATCAAGACAGGAAAGATACGATAATCAGCTTAAAGAAATATTAAATTATGATATTGAAGGAAAGTCTACTATAGAAAAGATGAAGGTCCTAAGACAATATAGAGAATCTCAATATGAAGAATTAACAGATGCAGTATATACAAGAAGAGGATGGACATTAGAAGGAGTTCCTACACCTGAAAAGCTAAAGGAATTGGGCATTGACTTGCCTGAAGTATTAGAAGTAGTAAAAAAGCATATAAGGTGATACTATGATAATGGTAAATGGAAGAGAATTTCATTATGAAGAAGGATTAACTGTGGCAAATTTATTACAGAAAAAAGGATATACCTTTAGGATGATAACAGTTAAGATAAATGGCAATGTTATAAAAAAAGATGAGTATGAAACTACATTAATAAATGATGGAGACAATGTACAGGTTCTTCATCATGTAGCGGGAGGTTAGTCATAATGATGCAAAACCCATAATGCAATAAAAGCATTATGGGTTTTTAACTTTGTATAATATATAACAGGTCTATTATTTGTACCAATATGGTATTATATAGATGTAATAATTAAAGTCGAAAGGTGATTTTATGTTTAATATAGATGAAGAACTAAAGAAGCTGCCAGATGAACCAGGAGTATATATAATGAAGGATAAAACTGGAGAGATAATTTACGTAGGAAAGGCCATAAGCTTAAAAAAGAGGGTTCGTCAGTATTTTCAATCCTCTAGAAATAACCCTCCTAAGGTCAATGCAATGGTAAGCCATATTGCAGAGTTTGAATATATAATAGTGGATAACGAAGTAGAGGCATTGATACTGGAAGCAAATTTAATTAAGAAACATAAGCCTAAATACAATATATTGTTGAGGGACGACAAGCAATATCCATATATAAAGGTAACTACTAATGAAAAATATCCAAGGGTCATAAAGACAAGAAGCGTATTAAGGGATGGAGCTAAGTATTTTGGACCTTATCCCAGTGTTTATGCAGTAAATGATACTATAGACATAATAAGAAATCTATATCCTATTAGGACCTGCAAAATAAATTTTGATAAGAATCCAAAGAAAACAAGACCATGTCTTAACTACTATATAGGAAGGTGTTTGGGTCCCTGCTTGGGAAATGTGGACCATGATAAATATATGGAGATGATAGATGAGATAATAATGTTTCTAAGCGGTAAAGAGGATAGTCTAATAGAAGTAATTGAAAAAAAGATGAAAAAGGCGTCTTTAGACTTAGACTTTGAAAGTGCTGCAAAATATAGGGACCAAGTAAACTCACTGAAAATCATACTTGAGAAGCAGAAGGTAGTAAGCACCAGCAATTTAGTAGATCAGGATGTAATAGGAATGGCAAGGGGAATAGAAGATGTATGCATTCAGATATTTTTTATTAGGAGTGGCAAGATAGTAGGTAGAGAACACTTCATATTATCAGATAACTACAATGAAAGCAGAAGTGAGATATTGAGCTCTTTCATAAAGCAATTTTACTTAGGTACTGCCTATGTTCCAAAGGAAATACTTATTGAAGAGGAAGTGGAGGATATAGAAGTAATTACTAAATGGCTATCCGAAAAGAGAGGAAATAAGGTTACAATTAAAGTTCCTAAACGAGGTGAAAAATCTGAACTGATGGAAATGGTTCGAAAAAATGCAATGGATATGTTGAAGCAGGATAGAGATAGGATAATAGAGCAAAAGAAAAGAGAAGAAGAAGCACTGGAAAAATTAAGGGATATTTTAGGATTGGATGTTACTCCTTACAGAATAGAGGCCTTTGACATATCCAACATATCAGGTGTAAACTCAGTAGGCTCCATGGTTGTTTTTGAATATGGAAGGCCTAAAAAAAGCGATTACAGGAGGTTTAGGATAAAAAGTGTTTCATCTCCTGATGATTATAAGAGTATGGAAGAAGTTTTGAGAAGAAGATTTACTAGGGGCATTAGGGAAAGAGAAATGACAGCAAATAGTGAATTAGACATTAAGAGTTTTTCAAATTTTCCTGATTTAATCATGATGGATGGTGGTAAAGGTCAGGTAAATGTAGCTATAAAGGTATTGCAAGAATTAGGATTAGATATACCTGTTTGTGGACTTGTAAAGGATGATTTTCACAAGACTAGAGGTATTATATACAATAATGAGGAAATAAACGTTGAAGTGGACAGTATGGTATTCAAACTTATATATACTATACAGGAGGAAGCCCACAGATTTGCAATATCATATCATAGAAGCCTAAGAAGCAAGGATATGTTTAAATCTGAATTAGATGATATTAAAGGAATAGGTGAAAAGAGAAAAATGGCTCTTCTAAAGCACTTTGGATCCATGGATAATATAAAGAAGGCTTCAGTAGATGAATTATCAGAGGTTGAAGGTATGAATAAGAAAGTAGCAGAAGAGCTATACAGCTATTTTAGAAGAGGAGAGAATGAGTAATATGGAATATGTAACCCTTGATAAATTAATTGAAGATTTAGAGCTGGAAATAATTTATGAAGCTGATGGAATGGAAAGAGTAAAGATTTCAGCTAGTGAAGTCAATAGGCCCGGACTTCCTTTGGCAGGATATATGGATGTATTTGCATATGACAGATTGCAGATAATTGGAAAGGTTGAATGGTGTTACTGTAATAGCTTGGATTATGAATTACGTTTCAAGAGATTTGAACAGCTCTTTTCCTATCCTATTCCTGCAATAATATTTTCTAGAGGTCTGGAAGTATTTCCAGAGGTAATTGAGCTGGCCCAAAAATACAATAGAACTGTATTGAAGACTGAAATAACTACGACTAAGCTGGTAAATAGACTAATTAACTATCTTGACTATGTTCTTGCACCTGAAATGATAGTCCATGGAGTACTGGTAGAAGTATACGGATTAGGAATACTTATTACTGGAGAAAGCGGTGTAGGGAAAAGCGAAACTGCTCTTGAACTAATAAAAAGAGGCCATAGGCTGGTAGCAGATGATGTAGTTGAAATAAAGAAGGTAGAAGGTGAGTTAAGGGGACAGTCACCAGAAGTAGTTAGATATTTCATGGAGATAAGGGGAATTGGAATACTGGATATAGAAAGGCTCTATGGAGTTGGAGCTATTAAAAGTGAAGAGTTTATTGACCTTGTTATAGAATTGGAATTTTGGGATTCTAAAAAAGAATATGATAGACTTGGTCTTGATGAAGTATATATAGAACTGCTGGGAGAAAAGGTGCCTAAACTAACTATACCTGTTAGACCAGGTAGAAATATTGCCATGATAGTTGAAGTTGCAGCAAGAAATGCAAGGCAGAAGATGCTTGGATACAATGCTGCAGAAGAATTGAGTAAGAAGATTAGAGAGCAAAACAAGAAAAAAGTTAAAAGATTGAATCATAAAAGTATAGATGATTATATTAGCTAATTTAAAAATAAGAGGGTTTTCAGGTTGACTTTATTCTTTTAGTTTAATATACTTATAAGTGAAATAAGTAACAATAGTTTACAAATCAGATACAATATCCATAAGAATTTACATAATAGATTAAAGGATTCTAATCTGATTTGACATAATATTATTTACTTACAACAACAGAACACAATATATAGTAAAAGGGGGTCTTTTAATGACAAAGGTTATGAAGACCATGGATGGAAATACTGCTGCAGCTCATGTTGCATATGCATTTACTGATGTAGCAGCAATATTCCCAATTACCCCATCATCACCAATGGCTGAGTTCGTTGATGAATGGGCAGCCCATGGACGTAAAAATATTTTTGGTCAAACTGTAACTGTTACAGAAATGCAATCTGAAGGAGGAGCATCAGGAGCAGTTCATGGCTCACTGTCAGCAGGAGCTTTGACAACTACATTTACCGCTTCTCAAGGATTATTGCTTATGATACCTAATATGTATAAAATTGCTGGGGAACTTTTGCCTGGAGTGTTCCATGTATCAGCAAGAGCACTAGCAAGCCATGCATTGAGCATATTTGGAGATCATCAGGATGTAATGGCTGTAAGACAAACAGGATTTGCATTATTAGCTTCAGCTAGTGTACAGGAAGTTATGGATTTAGCAGGAGTAGCACATCTTTCTGCTATAAAAGGTAAAGTTCCATTTGTACACTTCTTTGATGGTTTTAGAACAAGCCATGAAATTCAAAAAATTGAAGTAATGGATTATGATGACCTTGCTAAACTGGTTGATTATGATGCATTGAATGAATTTAGAAATAGGTCATTAAATCCAGAGCATCCTTATACAAAAGGTACTGCTCAAAACCCAGATATTTATTTCCAATCTGTTGAAGCTTCAAATCCATACTATGAAAACATAGTTGGTATTGTGGAAGAATACATGAATGAAATAAATAAGATTACTGGAAGAAACTATAAGCTATTTAACTACTATGGAGACCCAGAAGCTGAAAGAATAATAGTTGCTATGGGTTCAGTTACTGAAACAATTGAAGAAACAGTTGATTATTTGAGAAAACAAGGTGAAAAAGTTGGAGTTATTACTGTTCACCTATATAGACCATTTTCAGCAAAGCATTTCTTTGATGTAATGCCAAAGACTGTTAAGAAGATTGCAGTACTTGATAGGACTAAGGAAAAAGGTTCAGTAGGAGAACCTCTATACTTAGATGTTAAGAACATATTCTATGATAAGGAAGTAAGACCTGTAATAGTAGGTGGAAGATATGGATTAGGTTCAAAGGATACTACTCCTTCACAAATAAAAGCAGTATTCGATAACTTGAAGAATGATAATCCAAAGGATAGATTCACTATAGGAATTACAGATGATGTAACTTATACATCCTTAGATGTAAATGAAAAGATTAATACTACTCCAGAAGGAACTATAAGATGCAAATTCTGGGGATTTGGTTCAGATGGTACAGTTGGAGCAAACAAGAGCGCTATTAAGATTATCGGCGACAATACAGATATGTATGCTCAAGGATATTTTGAATATGACAGTAAGAAATCTGGTGGAGTAACAATATCCCACTTAAGATTTGGACATACCCCAATTAAATCAACATACCTAATTGATGAAGCTGATTTTATGTCATGCTCAAAACAATCCTATGTTCATCAATATAACCTATTAGATGGATTAAAGGATGGAGGAACATTCCTTCTAAACACTACTTGGACTGTAGATGAACTAGATAAGAATTTACCAGCTTCAATGAAGAGATATCTTGCTGAGCACAACATTAACTTCTACATCATCAATGCTACAAAGATAGCTCAGGAAATAGGACTAGGCGGAAGAACAAATATGATTATGCAATCAGCATTCTTCAAGCTATCAAATGTTATTCCTGTAGAAGATGCAGTAAGATATCTAAAAGAATCCATTGATAAGACTTATGGTAAGAAGGGCGAAGAAGTAGTTAAGATGAACTACTTAGCTGTAGATAGAGGAATTGATGCATTAGTAAAGGTAGAAATTCCAGAAGCTTGGAAGAATGCAGTGGATGAAAAAGTAGCAGAAGAAAAAGAAGTACCTGATTTCATAAAGAATGTTGTAGTTCCAATGAATAAGCAAGAAGGAAATAAACTTCCTGTTAGCACCTTTGTTGGAAGAGAAGATGGATCCTTCCCACATGGAACTTCAGCTTATGAAAAACGTGGTATAGCAGTAAATGTACCAGAATGGCAGTTGGATAATTGTATCCAATGTAACCAATGTTCTTATGTATGTCCACATGCTGCAATAAGGCCATTCTTACTAAATGAAGAAGAAAAGAAGAATGCACCTGAGGCATTTGCTACTAAGAAGGCTGTAGGTAAGGGATTAGAAGGATTAGAATTTAGAATTCAGGTATCCCCATTAGATTGTACGGGATGTGGCTCTTGTGCAAATGTATGTCCAGCTAAACAAAAGGCATTGGTTATGAAGCCATTTGAAGAACAATACGAGGTACAATCTGTTAACTGGGATTATGCAATTGAAAAGGTAGAACCAAAAGAAGAATTAATTGCAGATAATACAATTAAAGGCAGCCAATTCAAGCAACCATTGTTACAATTCTCTGGAGCATGTGCTGGCTGTGGTGAAACACCATATGCAAAACTTGTAACACAGCTATTTGGAGATAGAATGATAATTGCTAATGCTACTGGATGTTCATCCATCTGGGGAGCTAGTGCACCATCAACTCCATACTGTGCAAATAAGGAAGGCAAAGGACCTGCTTGGGCTAACTCCTTATTTGAAGACAACGCTGAATATGGATATGGTATGGCAGTAGCTGTTAAGAAGATGAGAAATAAACTAGAAGACTTGATGAAGGAATTTATTGAATTGAATATAGATGCTGAAATAAATGAAGCATTCAGCAAATGGTTAGCAGGTAAAGATGATGCTAAGGCTTCAAAGGCTGCTACAGTAGCTGTTATTTCAGTACTAGACAAAGAAGTAGCTAATGAACGAGGAATGGAAATTCTTAAGGCTGTTAAAGACTTAAAGGATTACTTAATTAAGAAGTCTGTATGGATATTTGGTGGAGACGGATGGGCTTATGACATCGGATTTGGTGGATTGGACCATGTATTGGCATCAGGAGAAAATGTAAACGTATTGGTATTCGATACAGAAGTTTACTCCAACACAGGTGGTCAGTCCTCAAAAGCTACACCAACAGCAGCAGTTGCAAAATTTGCAGCTTCCGGTAAGAGGGTAAGAAAGAAAGATTTAGGAATGATTGCAGCATCCTATGGATATGTATATGTAGCACAGGTAGCTATGGGTGCCAACATGAATCAATTAATAAAAGCATTACAAGAAGCAGAATCCTATGATGGACCATCCCTAATTATAGCTTATGCTCCATGTATTAACCATGGTATTAGAGGTGGAATGGGAACAAGCATAGCTCAGGAAAAGAAAGCTGTTGAAACTGGATACTGGCATCTATATAGATTTGACCCAAGACGC
>Ga0134092_1001828_pt1 | contig 17611 bp, 15 predicted proteins | sample 3_6taG_FD_94454 | JGI IMG/M metagenome (GOLD analysis project Ga0134092, IMG submission 94454) | Switchgrass degrading microbial communities from high solid loading bioreactors in New Hampshire, USA - 3_6_20_6_A3 metaG | ecosystem: Engineered > Bioreactor > Semi-continuous > Anaerobic >... | reverse complement strand
GGAATCTAGATTAAGTACCTAAGAATTAAACGGGTAGAACTATTGGGGTTAACATAAAAATTCCCCACCGGTGCCTGGGGAAAAATTTTTGCAAAAGTGGGGAATTTCCACTTGCAAAAAACAGGAGCGGAGGTTTATGCCTATGATCCTGTAGGCATGGATAATTTTAAGCGCAAATATCCGGAAGTAAAGCATGGAGCAGGCAGCATTCATTATGCTGAGAATATAGAAGAGGCTTTGGAGGATGCCAATGTTTGCTTTATCTTTACTGAGTGGCCCCAGATTAAGGCGATCAAACCAACTACTTTCAAAGAGCTGATGAGAACTCCGCTGGTTTACGATGGCAGGAATATTTACGGGATTGAAGAGATGAAGGCAGCTGGGGTTGAGTACTACTCCATTGGGAGGGAACAGGTAACAAGGGCTTCAATCAATAGGTTCAATAACCTTAGAGAAAGGATGGATGAAGTTGCAGCCACAATACAATCCGCTGGAAACGAATAAGACATACCTTGTCACAGGTGCAGCAGGGTTTATCGGATTCTTTTTATCAAAGCGGCTGCTGGAACTGGGCTGTCGGGTGATTGGGATTGACAATATAAACGAATATTATGATGTCAATCTGAAATATGCGCGCTTAGGTCTACTCAAACCCTTTGATAAATTTACCTTTATCAAAGGGGATATTTCGGACAAGGATACGGTAATGAAAACTTTCAAAGAGTACAAGCCTGACGTGGTGGTCAATCTGGCTGCCCAGGCCGGTGTTAGATATTCGTTGGAAAACCCGGATGCTTATATCCAAAGCAACATCGTGGGTTTTTTTAATATCCTTGAAGCATGCAGACACAATCCTGTAGAGCATTTGGTATATGCATCCTCCAGTTCCGTATATGGGGCAAACAAGAAAGTTCCCTTTGAAGAATCGGACTTTGTTGATCATCCTGTTTCCCTTTATGCAGCGACGAAAAAATCCAATGAGCTGATGGCCCATACCTATAGTCATCTATACAAGATTCCGGCTACCGGGCTTCGGTTCTTTACAGTCTATGGTCCCATGGGAAGGCCTGATATGGCTTATTTTGCATTTACCAATAAGTACTTTGCAGGAGAGCCAATCAGGATATTCAACAACGGTGATTTTGAGAATGATCTTTACAGGGATTTTACTTACATCGATGACATAGTGGAAGGGGTTATAAGGCTTTTGTGTAATCCTCCTGTTGAGGATGTTCCCCACAGGGTATTCAATATAGGGAATAACAGACCGGAAAAGCTGATGGTATTTATTGAAACCCTGGAAAAGGCTCTATCCAGGGCATTGGGCAGGGAAGTCGTGTTTGACAAGATCTTTGAGCCCATGAAGCCCGGTGATGTGCCGGCTACCTACGCCTCGACCGACCGGCTTTATGAAGCAGTTGGATTTAAGCCTCAGACATCCATTGAAGAGGGACTTCAGAGGTTTGCCGACTGGTATGTGGAATATTATAAAGTAAAATAAAGGGATAAAAGAATAAAAAACTAAGGAGACGATGGGCTTTGATTAAAAAAGCGGTGATTCCGGCAGCAGGTCTGGGAACCAGGATGCTGCCGCTGACCAAAACTCAACCAAAGGAAATGCTCCCTTTGGGCAGAAAACCATGTATTCAATATATTGTGGAAGAATTGGCCGGTGTAGGGGTAAAGCAGATTCTATTTATAACCGGCTACAAAAAGAGGAGCATAGAGGACCATTTCGACAAGGATAATGAGCTCAATCGTTTGCTTTCCATGAGCGGCCAAAAGGACCTGCTGGACGAGCTCAAGTTTGAGGATATGGATGTGACTTTTTTCTACACGAGGCAGAGCATTCCTGCGGGACTTGGGCATGCGGTGAACTGTGCTCGGGATTTTGTCGGAGATGATCCCTTTATCATTGCACTGGGGGATTCTATCATTCGCTCCGATGAGAACAAGATCTTACTGCAGAGAATGATTGAGCAGTTTGAAAAGCATGAGAATTGCTTTGTAATAGGTACCCGGCGTGTCCCGATAGAGGCTGTGCACCGGTATGGGATCATCTGCCCGGACGGGGAGGAGAAGGACGGAATCGTGGGCATCAAGGATTTGGTGGAGAAGCCATCCCCGCAAAACGCTCCGTCTACACTTGCCATTGCAGCCCGATACATCATGCCTGGAAAGCTTTTTGATGCGATCAGCAGGACAAGCCCGGGTGTGGGCGGTGAAATCCAGCTGACGGATGCGATTCGCCTGCTTTTGAGGGAAGGGACAAAAGGATATTCAGTGAGCCTGACGGACAGGGAAAAAAGGTATGACATAGGCAATATAGAGTCCTATTACGAAGCCTTTGTAGACTTTGCCCTCAGCGATGAGAAATACGGATATCGGCTAAAGCAGTACATTATAAAGAAGTTCAACCTGTAAGAGAGCGGAGTAAAAAATGGTTGGGAGTGAGAAATATGATACGAGTGTCGGCACCCGGTAGAGCCGGAATTATTGGCAACCCTACGGACGGTTACGGTGGGACCATGATTGCCTGTTCTATCAGAAATAGGGCAGAGGTGACCATTGAAGAGAACGATCAATTGATCATTCAGAATGAATTGGGCAAAACGACCCTCCGGTGGAAAAGCGATTTTGAAAACAAAGGGGATCATTTTGATATAGCGCGGTCTATCCTGAGGTACTTCAGGCTCTATGATCTAAAAGCTAAAATCACCATCCATAGCGATATCCCTGTTCAAGCCGGGCTGGCAGGTTCTACCGCCGTTTTATCCGCTGTACTGTCTGCAGTGACTGCTTATACCGGACTTAGGTATCACAAATACCATTTGGCTGAGCTCAATCGTATCATCGAACTTCACTACATGAAGTGCCAGTGCGGCTATCAAGATGCCTATATGACCACCTTTGGAGGCCTCAACTATCTTGATTTCAGGGGCAAAGAGCATTACAGGGAATTGGACAAGGAGATCTATGCTACAGTGGAGCCCTTGAGTCCCTTTGTTTCTGAGCTGCCCTTTGTGGTTGCCCATACGGGGATCAAGCATCATTCTGGGAACTTCCACAAACCCCTTCGTGAGAGATGGCTGGAGGGGGACAAGGATGTTGTGAATGGCTATATTGAGATTGCTCATATAGCCAGAGAGGGAAAGAAAGCCCTGCTCAACGGTGACTGGGATGAGCTGGCTTACCTGATGAATGAAAACCACAGGATCCAGGATAGCCTGGCGGATTCCGGAGAGCAAAATAACTATATGATAAGGGTGGCAAAGGAGAATGGCGCCTTGGCAGCCAAGCTGGCAGGGGCCGGCGGTGGCGGGACCATTATTGCCCTGACACTGGAGCCCCATAGGACGATTCAGGCCCTGCGGGAGGCAGGGGCAGAGCAGTTCATCGAGCTGGATCCCCTATCCCCCGGAGTACAAGTAGAGGAAGGTTTTCAACTTGCTGAAGAATATGTTGCTGCCGCCAGGGAGTAGTAAGTGGGGACGGTTCTCACTTTTCGCCCAAAATATGCAATACAAGCTTAATATTCAAAATTCGCAAAGGAAATTTATTTAATGTCGATACATAAAATCATAAAAATCATTTCCTGGACGGCGGTCATCCTTTGGATGGCATTCATATTCAACCTTTCATCCCAGGTGGCGGAGCAGTCCAATGAACTGAGCACAGGAATAACAGAAATCATTGTTGAAGCGGTGGAAAGAGTTGTTCCGCAAGCGGAGCTGGATATAAACACGCTCAACCACATTGTGAGGAAAAACGCCCATTTCTTGTCCTATTTGGTACTGGGAATACTGGTGCTGAATGCTTTGAGAAGGGGCGGAGTTCAGGGGTACAAAAGTATTGCAATTACAGCAGTTGTTTGCATTCTCTATGCTGTATCGGATGAGATACATCAGCTATTTGTCCCAGGCAGAGAAGGGCAAATAAAGGATGTCCTCATCGACAGCTCCGGCTCTGCTGCAGGGATTGTTTTGTATTTGCTTGTTAGCAGAATACTTAGACGAAAACCAGCATAAATTCCAAGCCATAGCCGCTCGAAGGCTATGGATTTTTTATGGGAAATAGATTCAGAATATTCTAACATACCAACTCTGCGGTGAGGCTCTGTTATTTATGAAGCAGCCGGTACAAGGCAACTAGCGTTTCGAAGAAAGAATAACATCTAATCATCGCATTTTACCTATTTTCTTAATACTTTTTCAGATTGTTTAGTTATATAGAAGGATATCCGTTTTTTGCGGAGTATTTATAAGGAGAAAAGAAATGAATATTATGGAAAGAAAATGATCTAATAATGGTGGGGTATGAAGAGCTATATGTAAATATTCTGCTGCCAAAGATGAAGGAGCATGATTTCTATTTTTTATAATTGAAATTGTAACTACCTAAATTTCGTACAAACGTTGAACAGATAATTGGTCGATTTTCCCTTGGTAACTCTTCCAACATATACAAAAAGGGCAATACCATCGCCTGTCGAAATAGTTAGTTGCTTCACCACTAAATGAAAGGCGGTATTACCCTATGAACAGAATAACACTTTCAAATAATGATTGCAACCAGGAAACTACTTCCGCTTGGATGGCCTCTATATTGCAGTTCTGTAAAGATATTGACTTTTTGGCTCCATTTAAGGCTTTCAAGCTCAAAATGAAGGAAGTAAAATACTCCGTCTACCAGAAATTACTTACTATAATGGTTTCTATCATTATGGGATGCGAGTCTACAAAAGACATCAATGAAGTATTAGGTCCAGAAATATTGGCTGCAAATATGCTGGATATGGAACAGTTTCCAGACCAGTCTCAAATTAATACATTGCTCACTCGCACCGGTGAAGAAAATGTAGTCCAGCTTGAACAGATCCATCATGAACTATTTATGAAACATAGCCTATCTACGGCCTCTTACAATGATGTAGTAGTTGACATCGATATGTCAGGCTTGATAGCCGGTGGTAAGACCTACGAGTTTGCTGAAAAAGGATACTTTCCAAAGGAAAGAGGTAAAACCGGTTATCGGATATCCGCGGCCTTTGCCGGAGAATACTCAGAAGCTGTAAGCCTTTACCTGGATCCTGGCAACACCCATTGTCAAGATCGTCTGGATGATCTCCTAAGCTCTGTCCTATCAAAGTACCCGGACCAGCTCCGAGAGGGAAGGCTTATTGTCCGGTTAGACAGTGGCTATGGGGCTGACAAGAATATCAAAAAACTCTCAAAAATCAAAGGTCTCAAGTTTTTAGTCAAAGGGTATTCCAGCAAGCAGGCTGCAAAGATTGCAGACTCTGTACCTTTTGAATCCTACACAATAGTAGACGAATCTGTTTGGGTCTATGAACTGCCACCTTATTTTTGCAAAATCTACGAAGATAATTTAAAATAGAACGCTAAAGAAGGTGTAAACATGAGAATATCTGGAAAAGAATATAATAAAGCAGCTCATGCACGTCTTCTGGAAGCAGAAATACTTAGAAAAAATGAAAAGTATCATACTTCAATTTATTTGCTAGGTTATGTTTTGGAATGTATATTAGGATATCTTTATTGTGCAAGAAATGGAGCGACGTATTTAGACGAAGTAAAGGGTTATGATTCAAACATATGGTATGACCATGCTAAGTTGACAGAAAAATTTCAAGTACTTGGGCTCTATAATGAGTTCAGAAGTGAAATAGACAAATTTAGAACAGCATGGTCAGTAGAAATGAGATATCAAAGCAACAATTTTATTGGTAAAGAAGAATCTGCTCAAGATATTATTGATGCAGCGATTTATATTTTTAAAAAGATAAAAAGTAGAACGGCATAATATTTGATGACTCATCAGAAAATATCTAAGGAGAGTGAGTCTGATTATGGATCAAATAATAGAAAAAATTAAACAAATAAAGAAGAAAATCTCCTCTGGTTTACCGGATGCAAAGGTTATCGTATTACCGAATAGTATTAGAGGTATAAATTTAAAGGTAGTGTATGATGATTTTCCAAATGACTATGATAGACGCGAGGATATGATAAATCAATTATTAAAGGATTTAAATCTTCGTGTTGATGATGAACTATTTCAGTTTGTTGAATTATTGACTACAGAAGAAGACAGGATATTTGGAGTTGATCTATCAGATATAAAGCCTGAAGATTTGCCTTTTTGGGAGAATAAAGTTACATCAAACATTGTATCAAATGATTTGTCTGTTTTTGAACCCCTTACTTTTAGAGGGGTAGATAAAGACGAAACTGACGAGTATCCGATTGTGGTTACGTTCTATTCATTTAAAGGAGGTGTAGGTCGATCAACAGCACTTGCTTCTACTGCATACCTGTTAGCAAAAGAAGGTAAAAAAGTTCTTATTTTGGATATGGACTTTGAGGCTCCAAGCCTTGATAAGCTTTTTAATGTAGGAGAGATGGACCAATATCATAAAGCAGGACTGGTCGAAATAATTCGCAAAATTGAAAATGAGGATAAAGAAATGGATCTTACTCGTTATATGATACCAATTGATGATAATATTTTACTGATTCCAGCTGGGCAGATATCCCCTTATTATATATACGGGCTCTCTCAAATTGATTTAAAACGATATTATAGATTTGAAAGAAATCCATTGCGGGAATTATTCGATATGTTAAAGGAGCTTAGATTTGAGCCGGATTTTATATTAGTAGATTCACGTACTGGAATTTCGAATATTAGTGCTCCTTTGCTACTGGACTTAAGCGATATGGCGGTTATATTTTTCTATCCTCATCCTCAAGCTAAAGATGGGACAGATTTATTAGTTAACAGTATTTTGGCATCTAAGAACAGGAGATCATTTACAAATGAATTAAGATTTGTTTTAAGTCCTCTCCCACCAAGTGATATGCAAACAAACTTTATTTATAATCTCGGTAAGGAATGGATAATAAATTATGTTGATAAAATCAACTCAATACGTAATTTTCATAAGCAAGAGAAATTAGATCTGAAGTATGATGATATCTTTACCAGTATTTATTATAATGAGCAAATGGCATTTAGAACTAGTATATCAAATGATGAGCAAGTAATTCAACCATACAGGAGAATTGCAGAATGGATCGATGCGTTGTCTAATAAAAAGGAACTTGACAAATTTCCTAATAAACCAGAATTGCTGGAGACAATAAAGATAGAGACAGGAATCGCTGAAGATCAAGATAATTTAAAAGAGTTCTATGTTAAAACGAAAGATTATAAAAAATCACTGTCTGATGATATAGTTCTTATTATTGGCAGAAAAGGGGCAGGAAAAACAGCATTATTCAAAATATTGGAAGCAGAAAGAAAATCTCAATCAATAACATTAAGGCCGCCTAAACCAGAAGATGATCCATATTTTCTATCCAAGGATGCTCTTTTAGAAATAGAGAAGCATTTAAAGGAAAGCAATTGGGAATTGTACTGGGGTATTATAACTATTTTCAAATTAATAGATTATACTCAAATTTCGATGGACAAATTCTATGTTAATAATATAATACAAGAGTATTTGCGCTTAAAAAATTGCAACACTGAAATAGAGTTCAAAAGCCAGTTAGTGAAAAGTATCTTAGAGCTAATAAAGAAACCTGTATTATCAACTGAAATATATACATGTCTAAATACCATAGTGGGATATATAAATTTTAGCAAGCTATATTTATTATGTGATGGTTTGGACAGGGGGTTTGGAGAAGAGATAAAACAAGAACAAAGAAGAGATAAAATTATCATTGGTTTATTTGATTTTATGAATACTGCATCTAGCTTGTTCGATAATCTTAAATTTAAGATTTTCTTAAGGTATGATATTTGGGATAGACTAAAGTTCCAGAATAAGAGTCATTTTTATGGAAGGACAACCAGACTTTCTTGGCAAGAAAAAAACGAATATTATAAGACTCTTCTTAAGCAAGTTTATAGGAATCAAGCAAAAGAAGCGTTAGATTATCTATATATGCAAATAAATAAAGACAAATTGCCTGAGGAAGTAGATGATTGGGATGAAAATCAAATATATAATGTACTCGGGCTATTAGTAGGAGAGAGAATGAAAGGCGGTAAAAGTGCCTACACGAAAAATTGGATTTGGACTAGATTGGCCGATGGAAATTCTGAACACAGTCCGCGCTATTTATTTCAACTGTTTAGAGAAGCTTTAGAGTTCGAGAAGGAAGAATATAGGAAGAATCCGTATGAGAGATCACTTATTCGTCCAAGAGCATTAATTAATGCGTTGAAGACAGTTTCAGAACAAGCAGTTAGTGCACTTATTAACGAAGAGTATAAAGAATTATCCATACTAAAAGATTACTTAAATGGGAAAGTTTTGCCCATTAAACTATCTGAATTTCCTGAAAAAATTAAACCTGAAATCATTAATTTGGGATTAAACGTTGGACTGCTTGTTCCATATGAAAAGGATGAAAGAGGAGAAATTGTAAGGATTACAGTCCCAGATCTATATTTATCAGGGCTTGGAACTTCAAGAAGAGGTCAGGCTTAAAAGTAATGGAAGCATGTTTTTTGCAAAAACCATAGCTTACTGCTGGCTATGGTTTTTTGAAAGCGAAGAAATCAGAATATTAAGTAAATTGTGGCGACCTTTAACCTGCGATATCGCTACTTTCCGGGAGGAAAGCGGTGTAAGAATTACAGTCAAATAGCATAGAAAACACTATACAAAATACTCGTTAGGATAGACTTGTTCCATGGTATATTGAGCAGATGTCATCTATAATTCTAGTAAGGTGATAGAGAAAAGCTATATTTATCAGTACCATCATGAGAAATTTGAGAAAAATGATGGATAAAGGAGAAAGTAACATATGGGAGTAATAGAGAGGGGAAATATAGATAGTCATATTGAGCATATTGCTTCTCAATTGAAAAATAAAAAAGCATCGGCAATGGTGGGAGCAGGATATAGCTTTAATGCAGTAAAGATTGATGATTCGGTTGGAGATTATTCTGACTGGAAGCAGCTTGGAATACTTTTTTATGAAAAACTACATGGAACAGGAACCAGACCGAATAGTGATGATCTCGATCCAATTGCCTTGGCAAGCGAAGTATGCCGTGAGTATGGCAGAAATGCGGTAGATCAAATTATTTTACAAGCAGTGCCGGATCATGGCTATAAGCCTGGAATTCTTCACACAATGCTATTGGAATTGCCATGGAATGATGTATTTACTACCAATTATGATACACTCCTTGAAGATGCGTCCAGAGATCTCAAAAACCCACATTATATGGTGGTAGCTGATGTAAATTCAATTCCCCTTTCCGGCGGCAAATCTAGGATCATAAAACTTCATGGCAGTTATCCTTCCAACAAACCATGGATTATAACAAAAGAAGATTATGAGGAATATCCCGGGCGGTTCGGAGTATTTTATAACCAAGTGATTTCTGCTATGTCAAAAGACGTTTTTTGCCTCTTTGGCTTTTCTGGTGATGATCCCAATTTCATTCAGTGGTGCAACTGGATACAAAAGGAATTGGGGGAGTATGCACCCTCCATTTATATTATTGGTTTTTTTACGGAAGCAGATCTAATGAAATATAAAAAAAGAACATTGAATTTGAAAATCATAAATATGGGGCTATGCGAAGGAGTTCATAATCATGCAGATGGCCTAAAATTATTCTTTGAAAAGTTGAATCAATATTTAATGAAACATCCGGTTCAGGAAATCGAGTCAAAGGGAATGATTTCAAAGGAACGGGATATTATACTTAATCCTGTTTCTGCAGATTCAGGGAACACCGATTGGGTATTGCAAAGGCCTAAGGAATCCGCTGAAAAAATGGATCCTATTCAATGGAAGCTAATGCGAACTTATATTGAATCATTTCTTAAAAATAAGGAGGATAGGGAAAAGGAAAGGCAAAAGGCGATTCAGATATGGAGAAAAGAGAGGGAATCCTATCCCGGATGGTTTATAGCACCCAAAGGCAGCAGAGATATTCTTTATTACTATACCCACAATGCCGGTTATCTGCTCAGTGATGTAAAAGAAATGATCACAATTGACATGCTGGAATTTGCCTTCGAACTTGGCTGGCGATATGAAACCGGACTGTTTTCCATGGATAGCTTTATGCAGCAAAAGCTTGCTGCCATCATTGATTGGTACCAACCAGTCATCCAGGAATCCAAGGAAAAAGGAAAAGAGCTTTGGCTGCATGACAATGCTGGGGTGACTCTGCCAAAAGGGGTAGAAGACTGGTGGTTATATTTATGTTTTCTTTTATTAAGAGAATATAGAGAAGATGGGAAAGATGCCGAATGGAAAAAGCTGTGGAAAAGGGTAAACCAGTTAAAAGAAGCTTTGTCTCAAGAAGATTGCATTCGCCTGGAATACGAAGGAATAATGCGCTGTTATACAAAGCTGGAGCTGGTGGAACTGCAGCAGCAACTTCATGATTGGTCAATTCCGAAAGAATTTTATGATTACCGGCTAAAAAGGTTGGGCCTTTTGTTGGAGCTGGGAGAGACTTTTTATGTGCAAAAGGAATTAAAGTCCTTGTGTAATGAACTGGAGTATGCAATCGAACAAGAAAATTGTAAAGATATTATTTTCAAAAAGTCTATATTGGCCTGTGCTTTGATGATGTACTCCCTGGTTCTTCAAGGGATAAACTTCATACAAGGTAAATATGGCGAAAAACCAAAAGAGTTAGATGATACATTAAAACAGATAGCGGAGCTTTCCTCAGTATATGATATGCAGGGCGATCTCAAGAAATTGTCTGCAGAAATATCGAATCATATTTTGGAGAAAAAGGGAAAAAAGCAATTATTTGATTTGGATAGGGAAACAATTTCCCTTGTTAGCTTTAATGATGCTTATTGCAGAGAAGCTTATCAGTATATAAGAATATTAGAGAAGGTCCATTGTCCATTTCAAGTATGCCGTATTGCACTTGATAGAAAAACTGTTAATAGAGCCATATCGTGTTTAAGCAGGAGCCATGCATTTTTAAGCATTTTCTCTATTTTAAGAAGTGATGATTACAAGAATGTAGAAGAAATTTGTGACAGGGAGTATTTGATCCAATTCAAACAGGCTGAGATTGATAATTTGGTAATTTATATTACCAAGGCTGTTCGAAGGAATCTGTCTGTTATAGAGTCGCAAAATAGATGGAGAGGGGGCAGCCTGTATACCTCTATTGCAGTGACTTCACCAGAGATGCTCTCAAGATTATGCGTCAGATGTTCAACCTCTGCATTGCGAGAGATCTTGCTGCTGATTAAGGATGTCTATTCTTTAGAAACAGTAAAGAACTTCATAAATCTGAAGAATTTAATCGTCCGATTTATGAAGTGTATGAGTGATAAAACAAAGGCAGAATTTCTGCCGATCTTATTAGAGCTGGGAATCCCGGAGGGTCATACAGAGTATGACAGACTAGAGTTAGTTGAACCCTTTGATTTATTTACATTTCATACGTCGGCTGCACCTCTGTTTCAGGCTATAAGATTGGATGACTACCAGATTGACAAGCTATTTGAAGATGCAGCGGAGTCAGCGAGAAAAAGAGAAGCAATCATTTCAAGGTTGATAACTCTGCATGAGTTAAATCTCTTGGATGAGAAGCATCAGGAAAGATTTGGCCGATTACTGTGGGAGAATGTGGACGATGTGACGGGTTTACCCAATCTCCCCAATTATTATTGCAGTATTTACCTTACACTGCCCCATCCGCTTTCCATTCAACCGGTTCAAAGGATAAAGGAATATCTGCTTTCCTGTGAAATGGATCATAGTCATAGCCAGGGATTCACAATTACCATGGGGGATATTCGATTTTTGCGTGAAATCATCTTATGTGCAAAGACAAAGGAAGACAAGAAAGGATTTTTATGGGAGGTTGATGAGGCAGAATATTTATTAAACAAGATGGTTGATTGGTGGGATCAAGGTAAAGATAACCTGTATAAAGAGGAAAGTCCAGGCTTCTTTTTAGTGGCTGATGAATATCGAAGGAGATATCAAACAATGGTGGATGCATGTACAGCAATATGCCGTTCTGTGAATGGGGAGCTACCATTTTCAGTTATAGAACGGTTATTGGCTATGGCCCAGGAATTGGCTGAGGCAGGCATCCGTCATCTGGCATTGGAAACATCTATATATCAAGATAGAGATATGATGAAGTTGATTGATAAAATCGAAGAAGCATTATATTCTCTGGATAGGGAAAAGGTGATTGATGCTTCGAATGCAGTCCAATATCTGGCGGATGAAAAGTATTATATAAATGGAGTAGAAATATTGCTGGAAGTATTATCTCTGCTCCTACGGCTGCGCAAGCAACCGTCGCTGAGCACTTTTATCAATGTGCTGCACAATATTCTCTATACGAATAGCAGAACTCAATCGGATAAATTTTATCATAATATTATTTGTGGTCTCGATTATATATACCATGAAACTGAATATGACAAGGATACTGTTATACGCACATTGAAAGAGAAGATCGAGATTCGTAGAAATGCAGCAAACCTGGCTTCGATGTTATATGTACACCTTCGAAATAACGGGCTTGATGTTCCAGAGTCTTTGCAAAGGCGGAAGAGTGTTTGCCAAAATCCGGAAGAATTCGCAGAGGTTCGCAATGCGGGAAGGTTTTAAATTTGCAAGTATACTTTTTTAGCTAAAAACCAAGCCTGATCCCCTGCCAATGGTATGGAAATAATGATAAAATATAGATACTACGGATCTAAAGATTGGGAAGAGGAGAAAGGGATGCTAAAAGTAGAAAGGGTTACAAAAAAATACGGAAAAGTTTTGGCTGTGGATGATGTGAGCTTCACGGTGGAGGCAGGGGAGATCTGCATATTATTAGGTCCCAACGGTGCGGGCAAGACCACCGTGATCAAATGCTGTTCAGGCCTTCTGCGCCATGACGGGGTCATTACGATAGATAAGCATATCAATAAAACCATTGAGGCCAAGAGGATCTTTTCCTATGTGCCCGAAACGCCTGCCCTCTATGATGCCTTGACGGTGCAGGAACATTTGGAGTTTATCGCAAAGGCCTACAGGCTGACGGATTATAAGGAATATGCCGAGGAGCTTTTGGAGCGCTTTGACCTGGCAGACAAGAAGGATAAGCTGGGCAGGGAATTATCCAAGGGAATGCAGCAAAAGGTCAGCATATGCTGTGCTGTCATAACCAGGCCTAAAGTGATTCTGTTCGACGAGCCCATGATCGGCCTGGATCCCAAGGCCATCAAGGAGCTGAAAAAACTCTTTGTGGAGCTAAAGGACCAGGGCTGTGCTGTACTCATCAGCACCCACATCATCGACAGCATCAAGGAGCTCTGGGACAAGGTGCTGATCATGAACAAAGGCAAAATCGTCAGCACCCTCTTAAGGAGCGAAGTGGTCGATGAAAATGAGCTGGAGGAAAAATTCTTTGCTGCAACGGGGGTCAGCCAATGAGTGCCTTTGTATTTTTACTTACCAGATCCTTTGTCAATACTGTTAAGGAATTGTTCAAAAAGCCTGCTGCCCTCATAGCCTATATCATCATCGGAATTTTCTTCATCGGCTCTTCGATATTGTCTACCCTTGGGAGCAGTCAAGGCGGCAGCTATTTGGATGAAAGCGCCATAAAGGCCATTTTCTGCGGCTATACGGCTTTTCTTTTCTTCATCGTTCTGTTCTCGAGCCTAGAAGGAGCCTCTTTTTTCAGAATGGCGGATGTGAACTTCCTGTTTACTGCTCCGGTGCGTGCCGGCAATATCCTCACCTACGGCTTTGTCAAGCAGCTTTTTGTGAATATCCTGGTGATGTTCTTCCTTGCCCTTCAGTATCCCAATTGGAAGCGGATGGCGGGACTTAAGGACGGTGCCGGATGGATCCTGATGCTTGCCTACCTTTTGCTGATCACCTTAAGCTCCGTCTTAGGCATGGCCTTGTATTCTTTCATATCCCGCAGGCCCGGCGGCAAACAGTGGGCAAGAAGGCTTCTTTTGCTGGGCACAGTCCTCTTTTTCATACCAATCTTTGTGGAGCTGGTTAAAACCCGGGATATCCTCCAAAGCCTCCTCTCCTGGCTGTCCGGGGATGCAGTCGGGTATATCCCCTTTATCGGCTGGTTTCGGGAGCTTTTAATGGGGACCGTGACCGGGTTGACTCCTGGCGTTCTATACAATGGACTTTTGATTCTGATTTCCCTGCTGATCTTATTCATTTATTTATACCGGATGGACACGGAGTTTTTTGAGGATGTACTGGCAGGGACAGAGCTGCGGGAATCCATGCTCAGGTCCATGCGCGAAGGAAAATCAGCGACTGTACCCAGTATCCGTCGGTACAGAAAGGTTCAATTCGAGTTCACGATGGAGGGCAGCTGGGCTATCTTTCAAAAGAAGATGCTTGAAAATAAAAAGACCGGCATAGGCCTTGTTGGGATCAGGACCATCGTCATGCTTGCCATAGCCCTTGTCGTCTCCTTCACGGTGCCCTTGAATAATGTGGACTTCTTTTCCATCCTTCTTGGGGCTTCCTGCTACATGATGCTCATATTCACCATCATATACGCCTGGGAAGGGGAGCTGTCCAATCATTACATCTATTTGATTCCTGCCGAACCTTTCAAAAAGATGATTGCCGCCACCTTGCCGGAGAATTTGAAGGTAGCCGTGGAAGGGGTATTGATATTCGGCATCGTGGGTGCGGTGACGGGGATCCCGATTCTCATTATTCTTTCGGCAATTTTGGCCTACATCACCTTCAATGCCGTTTTAGTTTACTTTGATGTGCTGATCCGGCGCATTTTCGGCAAAGTCCATACCAATGTGCTTCGGATATTCCTCAGGGTATTCTTGCTCATGCTCATCATTGCCGTTGTGGTGGCTCCGACGATTATCCTTATTGTTATAACAAAAAATCACGCTCTGGGATTTTTTGCAGCCGGGCTGATAAATACACTGCTTGCTCTGCTCTTTATGGTCTTCGGCGTTGAGCTTTTTAGAAATCCGGAGCTATAGCAAGATAAGGACGGTTGAATTAAAACCGTCCTTTTTTGATATCATCAGGCAGTCAAGAAAATTCTCTCATAGGCCAGGAATTTAGGATTACTTTTCGTTTACAATGAAGGTATTTCCACATCCTCGGAGAATAATACTACGATTAAGAAAAGTAAAGGATGGTGGATGACATGAAATACATAAACATAGCCAATGGAGGCCTGAAGGCTTCGGAGATCTCCCTAGGCTGCATGAGAATCTCCGGAATGTCAGATAGTGATGCTGATACGTTGATTCATACCGCTGTAGACGAAGGAATCAACTTTTTTGACCATGCCGATATTTACGGCGGTGGAAAATCGGAGGAGATTTTTGGCCGGGTACTGGCAAAAGAGCCTGGCCTCAGGAGTAAATTGCTCATCCAGACAAAGTGCGGCATCAGATCAGGTTATTACGATTTTTCAAAGGAGCATATCATCAATTCAGTGAGAGGAATATTCTATTTTTCAAAGAATATAGCAGTGCAAGGGCAGATCCATATATCCTGCCCCATATAAAATATGGATAGGGGAGATGATGGGTGTGAGTGAATTGCGTTTTGGATACTGCGATATCATTATTACACCGCCGGAGACGATGGGGCTTGCAGGATATGAGTATCGTTTTGAGCATGGATTTGGAAACAATGGAGTCATGGATGACCTTTATGCGCGGGCCCTGAGCCTCAAAAGCGGCGGTGAACACCTGATCCTGATTACAGTTGACCTTTGCCTGATCGATGAAAAAACCGGGGATCGGATCAGGGAACGTGTGTCCCAAAAGACGGGAGTACCGGTAGAGAATATCATGCTATGCCTTTCCCATACCCATTCCGGGCCGGTGACCATCAATCGGGAATCCTATGATGCAGAGATACAGCATAGAATTAGGGCCTACATAGAAAATCTGACTGCAAAAATTGTCAGCATTAGTTCTCAGGCCGCATCAATTCATCTAAAGGGAAGACTATATGCATCCACCTATACTGCCTATATGGGTTACAATAGACGGCTCACCCTGGGGGATGGTACAGTGAAGATGCTCTTCGACCTGTGGCAAAGCCCTGGATATACCCCAAATGGAACGGTGGATCCCCATATTCCTATACTCATGATTGAGAGGGTGGATGATGGGCAGACCGATCCGTATTTGTGCCAGCCTGGGATAAATCGGATCGTAGTTTTCAATGTGCCGGCTCATCCGGTTGTGATGGGACAGCAGAACAGGTATGTGAGCGCCGATTATCCCGGAGCGGCTATCAGATGCATTGAGAATACACTAGGGGATGGAACCAAAGCCATGTTTTTGCTTGGGCCTTGCGGCAATGTGAATATTCTGCTGGCCTGTCAGAACAATCCCAGATCTGTTGATATCGTTGGGAATGCCATCGGATATGGCATCTGTGCAGCCCTTTCGATGAGAAAAGAGATCGAGTTTGACGGGCTGAAGGCTGTTTCAGGGAATATTGAGCTGGAGGAGGGGGCAGCCGCCGGCCGGGTTGTGACCCAGGTGTTCAAGATCGGCAAAGCAGCTATAGCTGCGGTATCCTGTGAGTGTTTTACCGAGTTAGGGATCAGGATAAAAAATGAGTCCCCATTTGAACAGACCCTTGTAGCCTCCAATTCAAATGGAGGATATGGATACATTCCTACCAGGGAGGCGCTGCAGATGGGTCAAAGCTATGAGGTAAACAGCGCAAAAAGAATGGGTTTTGACGAGGATTTGCTTGACAAAATGGTGAGCAAAGTAAGGGCACAAATTAGGGATATTTCACAGCAAGGATGACATTGGGGACATTTCACAGCGAGGATGACCCTCGAAGCAGTGAAGTGTCCCCATACCTTAGTTATGGGTCTCCTTTCAAGGCCGGTGAAGTTGTAGTGGAATGGTTTTCAACACAGACAAATACAGTTGAGAGATTTAAGAGAAAAGCAAAGGATGTTTCGCCTGTCTTTTTAGTAAAAACATTTGCAGGTATGGAATGAAGCAATCTGCTGATAAAGGTCAGCAAACTGCTTCAAAGATGCGGTCAGTCTCCTATTGGATTTTCTATGAGTGTTGCAAAGATGGTTTCATGAAAATGCCCGTCATCCATTGTGGTCAACGCATGGACAAAGTGCACGTGTCTTCCGCCCTCTATAGGGATGTTAGGACCTGTTTCCGTTGCCAGCTCATGATGATGATTCTCATAAAAATCAGTGTTCGTAAAAAGTCCATGCTTATGACCGTTGCCTGGTATTGGGATCACTTCGCTGGTAACACCGGCAAAACGGTGATTATGGGGATCCTCATTTTCTTCGGCTATCCTGGTGCTTCCTAAAAACTCGTGAACATGGAACTGCGTAGCAGCCTCCTGATTAGTCATATTGGGGTAATTCTCTGTGTTCTGCATGATTCTGTCGCCTCCTGCTGTTTTTAATGGCAAGCAAATAAAGTTATCGAATCATACTCTATTACATAATATATATTATATGCTTGTTATGTGCTATTGCTTAAGATATATTTTTATATATCTTCAAGGAGCAAAAGCCGCATCATTCAGGGTAAGGGGGGACAGTTCTC
>Ga0134092_1001821_pt1 | contig 17661 bp, 18 predicted proteins | sample 3_6taG_FD_94454 | JGI IMG/M metagenome (GOLD analysis project Ga0134092, IMG submission 94454) | Switchgrass degrading microbial communities from high solid loading bioreactors in New Hampshire, USA - 3_6_20_6_A3 metaG | ecosystem: Engineered > Bioreactor > Semi-continuous > Anaerobic >... | reverse complement strand
GCACGACGCCGGCCATCACGCCGGATTTTGCGGCGGGAAGGATGACTTTGAAAACCGCCCGTTCATGGGTCGCCCCGAGCACCAGCGCTCCTTCGTAATAAGCATTCGGCACCGCGTTGAGCGCCGGTTCGCTGATGGAAATAATGGTAGGCAGTATCATGATTCCAAGCACAATGCTCGCTGAAAGAATACTGGTTCCGCTGCCGCCGAACAAATCGCGTACCAGGGGAACAACAACGGTTAAGCCAAAAAAGCCATACACCACCGAAGGGATTCCCGCCAGCAGGGATACTGCATGCTTCATGATTTTAGCGATTCGTTTTGACGCAAATCTGGACATGAATACGGCAGTTGTAATGCCTGTCGGCACTCCGATAACGAGGGCACCCGCGGTAACATAAACACTCCCGAGTATCATCGGCAATATTCCGTAGATATCGTTGCCGGGCTTCCAGACACGACCCGTCAGGAACTTAAACACGCCAATTTTGGCCATACCAGGGATGCCGTTTGCAAACAGGAATATGCATATTAGCGCAACGGCCAGTATGGAAACACAGGCTGCCAATATAAAAATGATTTTTGCGCCGTTTTCTTTAAGTTGCCTCATATTCATTCTCTGAACCGATTTTCTTTTAGGGATAACTGTGGCCGGATAACGTCTGAATTCCTGCTTATTCATCCAGTTCACCCCAGTGAGTAATATTGCCGGTGTAGATAGCCTTCACCTGTTCGCTTGTAAGTTCATTTACAGGATTGGCTTTATTCACGATCACCGCTATCCCATCGATAGCTATTACATGAGAGGTTAGCCCGGCTGCAATTTCACTATCCTTCGGTTCACGCGATGCCATGCCGATATCGCAGATGCCTTCTATCACCGAGTTCATGCCGGTTGTTGAATCGTTTTGCTGTATCTCGATTTCCGCCTTGGGATTGACGGCTATATATGCTTCCTTCAGCTTTTCCATAACCGGGGTTACCGAGGAGGAACCTGCGACAACCACTTTGCCTGGTACCGGGCTTCCGGTAAAAGCGCCTGCATTGCCGACTGCTATATAACCGCTTTTTTCTACCACGGCTTGACCGTCCGAACTTAAAATGAAGTTGATAAACGCCTGCGTTGCTTCGTTAACTGTTCCTTTCGTTGCGATGATAAACGGGCGAGATATTTTATACGAACCGGACTTGATATTCTCAACAGTCGCTTCAGCCCCATCAATCTTGAGCACCTTTACCGAATCATTCAGAGACCCCAATGAAATGTAACCTATTGCTTGAGGATTTCCTGCGACAGAAGTCAACATTACGGAAGTACTGTTGGTGATGTCAGCATCTTCAGTTGTATAATCGACTTTGATTCCGTTCGTATCTTTTTCTTCGATTTTAAACAGCTCTGTAAATGCCTCCCGCGTACCCGAACCATCCTCACGTGAAATGACCGTGATCTTATCATTCGCAGCGCCCCCGCAGCCTGCCAATGTGACGAGAGCTATTATTGTTACTAAAACAACTATAAATATTTTTCTCATGTTATTCTCCTTTCATCGAACTGTCTTAAGTTTAAACTACTATTATTTGAGACAAATAAGGGAATTATTAAATCTATGTAAAATGCGGTAAGGATCTCAATTGTATCAGCCTATTAATTTTCTACAATCGGATATGTGTTTTCTATCCGATTGTAGAAGTTTTGGCATCTATCAAAGAAAATTTTCAGGAAGCTGAGATCAAAAGGATCACTGTAATCCAACCATACCAGGCCTTGGTTCAAAGGCCAATACTATTGCCATGACACTTTCAGGCGGGTAGACGGTAAGCCCGCGATACCTCTACGCTCTCCCTGGTTTTTTGTGCCAAAAAATCCCTGATTTTCCGACCGATTTTATCGCTGCGTATGATATAATACTCCATATGGATAAAATACTTCGCTTCTTCCAGGGATTTTAGAAAAGCCGGATATTTCTCTTGAACGTTATTCAATACTCGTATATTATTATTTCTTGTGTAGACTGAATAGGCGTTATGGAAGGAAAACCGGATCACATTCCTATATGGGGGATGGATGGAAACATCTGCTTCGCAGGCACGGTCGTCTGAGATCTGAGACTGCTGCCCTGCAATCTTTTGGATTTCATCGGCATTCTTTGCTGAGAAGGTTTTCTTTCGCCTCAGATCCTGACCCAGAAAGAGATAAAGGATAATAGGAGGATCAAAGTCCGATTCAATGTGTCGTTTGGGTTTCGCCCCTCAAGACGGGGACAAGCGCCGGTATGCTGTTGCCGGGAAGCAGTATCGTCCGTATCATGATGATAAATCTTCTCTGGGCATAATAATACCTGAAATAGGACAAAGGCTGTAATAAAGCCCAGTTCATGAGAGCAGAAATCAATCTCCTAATGGCTGTCGACAGAGAAAAGTACTTTCATAGGCTACTGCAAGTAATCCATAAATGCTGAACGCTTTTCAGCCGTGATTTTGATATACGAACAAATACCAGTAACAGAGGAGTCAATGATGGAATTATCGATCGAAACAATGATAAGAGATTTTATGGAGCAGATCCAGCTTGCTTCGCCGTGGCTGATCTATTTATTTTTGTTCTGCTCCGCCATTTTGCAGATCACCTTTCCTCCCTACCCTGGGGATACCATCCTGCTGTTTTCGGGATATCTGGGGACCGTTGATATTGCAGGGGGCAACATCCCCATATTTTTGGCCTATTGGATAGGTACAGCCTTGACCAGTTATGCCATCTATGAAATGGGATATTTCAAAGGAGAAGGGCTTCTTCAGCTGAAGCTGGTAAAGAAATACTTTCCCCTTGCCAGCCAGGAAAAGGCCAAGAAATGGGTGCTCAAATACGGCTTGCTTGTTTTCTTCATTTCAAAATTCATACCCGGTTTGAACTCGCTCATTATCGTATTCGGCGGAATCCTCAGGTATAAAAAGCTGTGGGCCTATATAGGGGTCGGTGTAACATCCCTGGTCCATAATATCATCTTCTTCCTCACAGGACGGGCCATAGGCAATAACTGGGATGCAATTTCCCATTTCCTATATTTGTATAATCGGTTTGTGTTTGGCTCAATTATTGTGATAGCCCTTATATACGGTGTAATCTGGTTTAGATCAAAAAGCGGGAAAAATAATTGATATTGCAGCTTATATTGGAAATTTAAAGTCTTTCCCGGATTCACGGCTGCCAATAAGGGCGGATAAAGGCAAGGTTTTTGCTTCAGGAAATCTGGCTGTCGCCGCCGGCTTTGCATCGGTGAATCAGGATGGACAAAAGGACCGTTATACTGTACAATGGAAGAATAATACGGAAAAGGAGGAATATTTCATGCCAAAGATTACATTTATGGGGGCAGGGAGCACGGTCTTTGCCAAGAACGTTCTGGGAGACTGCATGCTGACCCCGGCCTTGCGGGACAGCCATATTGCCCTGTATGACATCGACCTGCAGAGGCTGAAGGACTCCGAAAACATGCTGAACAACATCAACAAGAATACCGGCGGGCATGCCACCATCGTGGCCTATACCGATCGGAAAAAGGCCTTGGAGGGTGCCGATTATGTGGTAAACGCCATCCAGGTGGGCGGATATGAGCCCTGCACAGTCATCGACTTTGAAGTACCCAAGAAGTACGGCCTGCGCCAGACCATCGGCGATACCCTGGGAATCGGCGGAATATTCAGAGCCCTCCGTACCATACCCGTATTGCTGGATTTTGCCAGGGACATGGAGGAAGTCTGCCCTGATGCCTGGTTCCTCAACTATACCAATCCAATGGCCATGCTCACAGGGGCCATGCTCCGGGCTACCGGAATCAAGACCGTGGGCCTGTGCCACAGCGTACAAGCCTGTGTTCCGGGCCTCCTTCGGGATCTGGGAATGAGCACGGAAAACGTCCAATGGAAGATTGCAGGAATCAACCATATGGCCTGGCTGCTGGAGGTCACCCGGGACGGCGTTGACCTGTATCCCGAGATCAAAGAGCGGGCAGCCAAGAAACAGGCAGCAGGCCCCCATCATGATATGGTTCGATACGAGATCATGAAGCAATTTGGATATTATGTTACTGAGTCCAGCGAACACAATGCGGAATACCTGCCCTATTTTATAAAGAAACAATACCCGGAATTGATCGAGAAGTTCAACATTCCGCTGGATGAATACCCCCGCCGCTGCGTAAATCAGATCAAGGGGTGGGAAAAGATGCGGGAGGACCTGGTAAACAACAAGGACCTGACCCACACAAGGACCCACGAGTATGCTTCCTATATCATGGAGGCCATGGAAACCGATGTGCCTTACAAGATCGGCGGCAATGTCCTCAATACCGGTTTGATTACAAACCTGCCGAGCAAGGCATGCGTGGAAGTGCCCTGCCTGGTGGACAGAAGCGGCGTGACGCCTACATACGTGGGAGACCTGCCGGAGCAGCTGGCAGCCCTCAACAGGACCAATATCAATGTCCATCTTTTGACGATCGAAGCTGCCTTGACCTTGAAGAAGGATTACATTTACATGGCGGCCATGCTGGATCCCCATACCTCTTCCGAGCTGTCCATTGACGAGATCAGAGCCCTGTGCGACGACCTGATTGAAGCCCATGGGGATTGGCTGCCGAAATATAAATAAGTGTACAAAGCCGTATCGGAGAATCACGATACGGCTTTTTGCTTGGTTTAGAATGGGCTGCAGAGAACCCTCCCCATCTGTATACATGATACCGGACACAATTTATTTTGAATATTTAGTGGGAGCTCATTTTTAGTTATATCACCGCATGTTATGGAAATAGAATTGTACAAAAAAGAAAATTAGATAAACTATAAATATGATAAGGTTTTGAGGATTTGCTTATTTCATCATTCCAATCCATATCACCGCTCTATTTTGATTCTATATCCCTGGCATTTGGATAAATGCATAACATTGTATCCTCTGAAAGTCAAGTGGGATCAAAAACGGGGGTTATTATGAAACATATAGGAATAATAGGTATTTTTCTCTGCCTGCTTTGCATATTCTTTGGAGTATATGTTGTTTATTTTCGGATAAATCCTCGTATCGTTGAAAGTACCGCTGAATCATTCCATTTCGATGAATTGAGTTTGATAGAAGATTATGCAGACGTAATCGTACGGGTCAAAGTATCGGGCAGGAAGAAAACCATCATAGAGAGCGCCATGAAAATAGGGAATCAGGAAGTTCCTATATTTGGCTATACTCTGACAACCGCAGAGGTGATAAAAACATATAAAGGGCAGGAACTTATAAAAAATAATACCATAGAATTCATCGAGCCGTATTATGAGCGGCAAGGCCTTGATTTTACGAAGCTGATTGCTACGTTCGAAAACTACAGACCTGCAAAGACAGGCAAAGAATACCTGCTGTTTTTGAGGGTAGATAAGGATAGGGATCAGCTTACCGTTTTTTCCACATATCAATGCAAGGTTCCCGTAAACAATGAAGTTTTCGACCCGGCCAGGATAGATAAGCTCACGGCAAGGGATCTTGAGATAGGAAATGGCTTATCTCCGTTCATATTCGACAGCTACAAGGAAGTGTTAAAAGAGATCATAGAAAAATACAAAGAATAGATGGAATACATCCTGATTCAGCAGACAGCAGTTTTTTTGTCATCCTTGGGATTCGCTCCATTTAGACGGCAGCTATGCAGCATTTGGCAAAGTCATCGAGGAAATGGATCTAGTGGACGCTATGGCTTCTGTAAACTCATTTTAATGATGCACCCCTTCAAAAGCTGGTCATGGAAAAGGCTTAGGTCGAGCTGTTCGGCAGGGAGTATGAGAAGCCTGAGAAAATTCTATAAGATAATCAAGATCCCATGCGCACTGCATTGGCTTTCTACTTAAATAGGACTGGAAGGTTAGTGCAATCGCTTGTCTATAGGAGTCTTGTAGTCTTTTCTGCGTCCGTGCCTGTGAACGCTTCTAAGCTGGGACAGTGTTGATTCGCTTTCTCTCAGGAAATGTCGATTCTCGAACTTAAAGGTTATTCTGCTGTACTCCGCGCGTTCACCCTTGATATTGGTAAACTGACTTCGTATATTCGACAGATCGGACACTTCCCTTCGTTGGTATTCCACAAACCTGTGCTTTAAGGACAAGGTAGATACGAGGCAAAATCGGTAGCGGGACTCATGGGTCGTGCCCAGCAAAGAGATCCTTTACTTCCAGTCCTAAACTTATTGCCATCGTTTACGGATATCTGTAGCTCATCTTTAGTTTTGGCTCAACGGGGTTTTGTTATACTGGATTTCATTTTCAAACTTAAAGTGCAGGGAATTGATATCAGATATTTCAGGGACCGGTATCCATGTATAGCAATATATACCTGGTAAATTACCAATCTTGGAGTGATTGGGAATCAAGTGCTCTATCCTATCATAAAATCGGGACTATTTTACTAAGGGCAAAGCGCAACTAATCCCCGCCAAAATCGTCTTAATTGATAAGAAAAGCCAATGTTCCTGCCTCATGGCTTCTATGGCAGTCATTCATATTCTGTCCCATTTTCGGTAAGCATATAAATGGATAGGGAATGATTCCTTCCTTTCATTGAGAAGAGACAGAATGCAAATGGGAGGTTTTCTATTGAGAAAAGGAATATGGCTCGTGCTCACTTTGGCCTTCATTCTGGTAGGATGCGGCAAGAGTCAGGAAGAAAAAGAGAATATGATACGGAATTATCTTGAGAACAAAGGATATAAAGTCATCAGCTATGAGGGGAATGTGGGAGAATATACCTTAACCAAAAAGAAACTGATTGAAGAGCCCTATATGAGCCAGTGGGGCGTTCAGAAAGCAGACCCCAATCAGTATATCGGCAAGACGATACTGGTTGAGAAATGTATCATTCAAAACCATCTCCTGGATCATTGGGAACTGAGGGACAAAGAGGGCAATGTGATTGCAAAATCCCAGGGCAAGACCCAGGTTCTGATATTTTTTGTGGACGACCAGATCATCGGGGGTGTTTCGTACCCTGTTACAGAGGAAGTGGTATTGGGACAGCAGCCCTTGTCCCTGGACGGTGAGACCCTGGAGGAAGTCAACTCAACGACCTTTCAGGAGTGGTATGATCGGTGGATGGAAAAATACAGGGAAATAGGAACATGACAGCCTCCTCATATATTGAAAAAGCAGCTTTGCTGCTTTTTCTATGTTTTGGCGTCAATATATTTGCGATGGCTGTGGGATATCCTTTATAATAAATTTAGGTAATAAAAAGCAAATTATGGGAGGAACATATGAAAGAGAATCTGGGCCAACTGACGACAGAGGGGTTAAATCAGCGGAGCCTGCAGATCGACCGCTGTGAGGTGGCTGAAATCCTGAAAGCCATCAACAGGGAAGACAAAGAGGTCCCTCTGGCGGTGGAAAAAGAACTCCCCAACATAGAAAAAGCGGTGGAGCTGATCGTGTCAAGGCTGAAGCAAGGGGGGAGGCTGATCTATGTCGGTGCAGGCACCAGCGGCAGGTTGGGTGTCCTGGATGCCTCCGAATGCCCTCCCACCTACGGAACGGATCCGGAGATGGTCCAGGGGGTGATTGCAGGGGGAGTGAAGGCTTTGTACAGCGCCGTGGAAGGGGCGGAGGACAGGGAGGACTGGGGCCGGCAGGCGATCCTTCAAAAGGCCGTCACGGAGAAGGATGTGGTGGTGGGCATCGCCGCCAGCGGCCGGACGCCCTTTGTCCTGGGCGCCGTCCGGGAGGCGCGAAAGCAGGGGGCCGCCACCGTTGGCCTAAGCTGCAACCCGGTATCCCCCTTAAAGGCGGAAGTCGATATTGCCATTACCCCTGTGGTGGGGCCGGAGATCATCATGGGCTCCACCCGGATGAAGGCAGGGACGGCCCAAAAGCTGGTCTTAAATATGCTCTCCACAGCCTCCATGATTCGGCTGGGGAAGGTGTACGGCAACCTCATGGTGGATCTAAAGCCCAGCAACCACAAGCTCATGGAGCGCTCCGTCAGGATCATTATGCTGGCCTGCGGCATTGGGGAGGAGGAAGCCAGGGACTACCTGGAAAAGTCCGGCTACAGGCCCAAAACAGCCATTGTGATGATAAAGGGAGGCTGCAGCAGAGAAGAAGCCGAGAAAGCCCTGGAGAAGGCAGACGGCTTTATCTCCAAAGCAATCGAAGGGATGAAAGGGAAGGAGGATTAGAAATGGAAATCATTCAATTTCAGGACTGCCATTTACCGGATGTGGTTTCCCTGTGGAACAAGGCCTGCAGGGAGGGAATGCCATACAAGCCCTTCACGGAAGAAGGGTTTAAAAAGAAATTCCTGGACAATCCCCATTTCTCCTATGAGGGGACCTTTGTGGGAGTGGAAGACGGCCGGGTGATTGGATTTGCGAACGGACTTTACAAGAAAGAGTTTCTTCCCAATGAGACCCACGAGAACACCCCTGGCTACCTCACCTTTGTACTGGTGGATTCAGCGTACCGAAGAAGGGGTTATGGGACCCGGCTCCTTCAGCGGGTGGAACAGTTTTTCAAGGATGCGGGCAAAAAGGAAGTCCAGGTGATCTTCTTCAATCCCATCAATCTGGAATGGTTTATACCCAACACCGACGGCCATGACCACCCCAACGCTCCGGGCGTGGATACCGGCGGGCCTGGCTATCCCTTTTTGAAGAAAAACGGCTACAGGGACCGGACCCGGGAGCTGTCCATGCACCTGGACCTTGCGGAGTTCAGCCTCGGCGAGCGGGTGCTCAGCAAACAAAAGGAGCTGGAGGATAAGGGCATTACCATCGAGTTTTATGATCCAGCGAAGCACAGCGGTTTTGATGAGCTTTTTGACAATCTGAAGCACGAGCACTGGAGGAAGGACATCAAAGACAATTTATCCCTGGAGAAACCCCACCTTGTCTTGATCGTCAACCATCAGGGCAGGATTAGGGGCTTTGCCGGGCCTCTGGCCCTTCAGCCCAGCGGCAGGGCCTGGTTTGCAGGGATTGGGGTGGACCCGGCCTATGAAGGGCAGGGGATCGGCACGGTGCTGTTTTTCAGGCTGATGCAGAGCTTTAAGGAAATGGGAGCTCGCTTCAGCAGCCTGTTCACCGGGGAGGAGAACCCGGCGCGAAGAATGTATGAACGGGCCGGTTTTCAAGTTGTCAAAACCTGGGCCGTTATGAGAAAGGAGCTGTAAAAAATGGATCGAAAACCTCTACACATCATGGCCATCGGCGCCCATATCGGAGATGTGGAATTAACCTGCGGCAAGACCCTGGCAAAGCACTCCCTGCTGGGAGACAGGATCACCACCGTGGCACTGACGGCGGGAGAGAGGGGCTGCCCCCCATCCTATACCATGGAGGACTTTAAGAGGATGAATATTCAGTCAGCCGGTGAGTTTGCCCGGATGCTGAATGGGCAGTCCATTGTTTTTAACTACAGGGACGGGGAAATACCCGATAATGAGGAGATCCGGTTTCAGATCTGCGACCTGATACGGCGGGAAAAACCGGACGTCCTTCTCACCCACTGGAAAAACAGCATGCACAAGGATCACATCACGACCCACAGGGTTGTGGTGGACGGGCACTTCTATGCCGCCCTGAGAACCATGGAGCGGGAGCTGCCGTCCCACTGGGCCAGAGGACCTTATTTTGCGGACAACTGGGAGGATGCGGAGGATTTCAGGCCCTATCTCTATGTGGACGTGACAGAAGCCATGGAGCTTTGGAGGGAAGCCATCAAGAAGCTCTGGCTCTCCACCAATGCCACCTTCAAGTACCTGGAATATTACGATGCCCTCAGCAGGGTGAGGGGGGCTGTTGTAGGAAGGGAGCGGGCAGAGGTCTTTGCAGTGGATCCCATCCATATCAAGCAGGTAGTGAATTCTTTTTAAGGCCCGGGATCTGCGGTGGAGATGAAGGCCATGGAGTATGTGATCGGCATTGACGGCGGCGGGACAAAGACCAGATTTATCCTGGCGGACATGCAGGGCAGGTCTCTGGCAACAGCGGAAGGAGGCCCTGCCAACATCAATTCATCGGGAGAAGCCCAGGTCAGGGCCGTTTTGGAGAAGGGGCTTTTGGAGGTCCTGCATCTTGCCGGAGTGGATCCGGCAGGATGCAGGATGGTTGTTTTGGGAAGCGCCGGAGCGGGAAGGCCGGAGGAGAAGAAGATCCTGGAGAAGATTCTAAAGAATATCGGCTTTCAGGATCGGGTCATGGTCACCGATGATGTGGTGGCTGCCCTCTACGGAGGAGTGGGCAAGGGGGAAGGGATCATCCTCATTTCCGGCACCGGCTCCATTTGCTACGGGAGAAACAGCAGGGGGGACAGCCACCGTGCCGGCGGCTGGGGGCACATCCTGGGCGATGAAGGAAGTGCCTATGATATCGGCAGAAGGATTTTATGCCACGTGATGCGAAGCTATGACGGCAGGGAGAAGGAAGGGTTGCTGAGAGGTCTTGTGATGGAGCATTTGAGGATGCGAAGCCCTGAGGAGTTGGTGGGCTATGTGTATAGAAGCGGAATCGGCAAGAAGGAGATTGCAGACCTGGCTCCTCTGGCTGATCAAGCTCGAAAGGTAGGGGACAAAAAAGCGGAAGAGATCCTTAAAGCAGCTGCCTCTGAGCTTTTTGCCTGTGTAAAGGCAGTGGCTGAGAGAGTGGCTTTTTCCTGTGAATCCGTTCCTTTGGTGCTTAGCGGAGGGGTGCTTCAGAGCAGTCAATTTGTGAGGGAAGAGCTCTCACACCTGGTAGAGGTTCATTTTCCCTTTGTATCGGTCGAGGAAAGAATGATAGATCCGGCTTGGGGAGCTGTTTTGATGGCTTTGGAGTGTATCTTTTCAAAAAAGCAGGACTGAAGGTCGTCAAAGGGGATGGTGAAGACCACCCCCTTTGATTATGGTTTGAGATATAAAACATACTGCAGCATAAACCAGAAGTGGCAAAAGCTCCCGCCCAGAACAAACAGGTGGAATACCTCATGAAAGCCAAAATTCTTCCAGGGGATGGGGGACCATTTTGTCCCATAGATAATGCCGCCTGCTGTGTAGAGAAGCCCGCCACCCACCAGCCAGCCAATCCCTCCGACCGGTACCGTCTGAATGAGGGGATAAAAGGCAACAACCACTGTCCAGCCCATCAAAACGTAAAAGAGGGTGGACAGCCAGCGGGGAGCATCAAGCCAGAAGGCTTTTAGAATAATGCCGGCTACAGCCATGCCCCATATGGCGCCGAACAAGCTCCAACCCCAGGCTCCCCGCAGAGGAACAAGGCAAACGGGAGTATAAGTGCCGGCAATCAAAACATAGATCATCATGTGATCGACTTTTCGTAGGATATCTGAAATCTTTTGGGGAACAGGAAGCATATGGTAAACAGTACTGGCTGTATATAAAAGAATCAAGCTGGCACCGAAGATGGAAAAGGTAACGATATGCCAGGCCGTTGCATAAAGGGCTGCATAGCAAACCAAAACTACAAGCCCGGCAATGGACAGCATGGCACCTGCCAGGTGGGTCAGCGCGCTGACAGGGTCTTTTATCTTTATGTTCATGATGGTTATCCTCCGTAATTTGATATGTCTCATTATACCACCAAGTGGAATTTCCGGCTATAGTTGTTCGTGGATCACATTCCTTTTTACCAAATATCCTTGACAGAAATTAGGAACTATATTACTATATACATGCAAATGCAAATTACTTGCAATTAGCATCCAAAATCAAACCTGTCAGGAGGCAACCTATGAGCCATCTTCATTTTCCCGACGGAGTGATATCCCCCCAGTGGTGGATTGGAGGATACCTCCTCGCCTTTGCGATCCTCTTTTTATCCTTCAAGCGAATGAATAAGGACGAGATCCGGAGCAGGATCCCCTTTGTAGGGGTGCTTGCCGCCATTATGCTCATCACCATGTCCGTGCCCCTGGGCTTTATTCCCTTTCACTTAAGTTTGGCGGTCCTGTGCGGAATCCTGGCCGGACCGGCCCTGGGCTTTACGGCGGTATTCGTTGTCAACCTTTTCATGGCCCTTATGGGACACGGAGGGATTACGATGGTGGGCCTCAACACCCTCATCATTGGCAGCGAGGTGGCAATCGGATATGGACTTTTTCGCCTTTTATCCCCCAGGATACGGCCGGTTCCGGGTGCAGCCGTGGCGGTCTGCTGTGCTCTTCTGGTGTCCACCCTGCTCATGCTGGGGGTAACCGGCATTGCAGCCGGCCAGGCCGGAGCCGTCCCCCATGCCTATCATGCCGGTGCCGTAGATAAAGCCTTCGAGGCTGCCCATGAAGAGGCGGGGCTGTTTGAAGAAATAGAGGATACAAGTTTTCTTATCTTTACCGGCTGGGGCGCGGTATTGTCCGTTCTGGTCCTTGGCATTGGCCTGGAGGCCCTTGTCACAGCCTTGATCGTGAGATTTTTCCTCAAGGTCCGGCCGGATCTTGTGAAAAGCGTATCGTAGGCTATTCCCCTGCGGTAGGTTTTCCTTTCATCATAATCATCAAAAACTCTCCCATCCTCTATATTCGAGAGATCAATTGCCAAAATATCCTAGGGATGGAACAGCCCATTGAGCCTGGGCAGTCCGGTAACAGTAGTGACCCTGGTCAGAAGCTCCCGGTTCTATAAGCAGGGGTAGTTCACCTTTGGTAGGCCGAAGGATCCTGTGGGCAGGGCAGATGATACAGATTTGACAGGGAGCCATATGGCAGATTTTTCTTATGTGATTCCCCCGGCATTTTTGCTATAATGAAATTGCCGTTTTTTCAGACGGAAAGCTATACTGGGGAAAGGACCGGGGGTTGTGAGGAACAGAGGACCGGAATTTACTTTAGTGCTCATATTCATATTGACTTTTTTACTGGTTACCGTACCGTTTACATATGCATTTACCGTCCCGCCTCATGAGAGGTTTGCTGAGATGCCGGCCGGCGGTTCGAAAGCCGAAGAGGAAGAAGGCCCGGAGCCTGAGGAGGACAGGGATGCAGAGGAAGGCAAGAGTTACCTGTATGAAAACCACTATCAGTATTTAATGGAGCAAAGCGCTGCTATCCAGCGGCAGGAGGCCATTTCCATGTGGCAGCGTAAAACGGAGGTAGAAAAAATGCTGAAGGAGCAAATGGGCCAGCCGGAAAATCCGGAAAAAGAGCCGGCCTTGGAGGAAGAGGACCAAAAGGAAGAAACGGAGCCCATCCCTCCAGAGGAGCCGGATCCCAAGGAGACAGCTTCAGAACAAAATGCCAAAAAGGGCAGGAGCCTTAATGCCTATGTGCTGGATGAAATAAAAGCCTACAGGGGAAGAAGCTACCCCTATCTCCTCAATAACGATTATTCCAACTACAACGGGGTCACCGAGAATTTGGTTTATCAGGGCAGGCTCCTTTTGAAAGCCCATCCCAGCGGAAATCGGGCAAGCCACTGCGTCGGAATCACCTTTGAGGTATTTTTCAAGGCCATGCAAAGGAGAAATAGGGATCTGGGGAAAAGCCCCGATGATTTCAACGGGATGTCATGGGAGGAGCTGTATGATTTTGCCCTGACATGGTATGTGGCCAATGGGCCAAAGGACCAAAGCAATGTTGCAGTGGCGGTGGAGAAATACGGCCTGGGGAAGCGCATATGGAATCTTGAGGATGCAAGGGCCGGAGATTTTATTGATATCTCCAGGGATAACGATACAGGCCATACGGCTGTCTTTATAGAATGGATCAGGAAGAATGGAAAAATCATCGGCCTGAAGTATTGGTCGAGCCAGAGCTCCACGGGTGGAATCGGCTATAAGACAGAGTATTTTAATGTACCGGATGAGAATGGAAAGCCCTATGGCAATGTGCTAAAGGATCAAGTCTATATTGCCAGGGTCTATCCCGAAGGACTGAAGTAGAAAAAAGGAAGATGAAGCAAAAGCTTTATCTTCCTTTTTTCATTTTGGAGGAGTATTCAACTATATTTTATGAGGAGGTCAAGTATGTTCCCTATCTCTTATATCCTATATCAGTCGAGTGCCTCATTTTATAAAGGCGGTGAGGCAAAATTCCTTGTTTAGCTGGGTGCTCCTTTTGCTGTGTAATCTCGAAGTATTTCAACTCTTATTGGTTGCAAGTACTTCATTCCACAAAAGGCGATGAGTCAAAATCCCCTTCCTCGATTAGCAGTGTATTAATTTTTCTGATCTTTTACCAAGCCTAAAGATGTAATTCAGCTTTTATTGGTGGCCGGTTCTTTATTCCAAAAAAGCAGGTATGCCGTACGGCTAAGCGATGTTTCCATCCGTATTTTAAGCCAGGATCCATCATTGTTCTTCAATAGAATCCTCTGTTGCCCTTTCACACATTTCGCTTTTCTCTGATTCATATTCATCCAGCACATCAAATGCCATAGACCAGTTATACTTTGCGGTTGATTTGATTTGAATCTCCATGGTCAACCTCCTTTTCGATTCAGATGCTTACAGAAAAGAGAGACTTCGGAAGCCTATCTGACTTCATTATATTACAGCTAGATATTAGTATCAAGTCCTAATTTTAAGTAATAAAAACTTTACATCTCACCAATACTCTCCCAGGTCTCCTGGAGAAGCGAAATCACAGCGGCTGCATCGGCTTTGCTTTCAGCTAAAATGTATCCTTTCAACAGTGCAAGGTTATTTTCCATATCATTGACATAATCGTGATCGATATCCAGTTGAAAAAGGGGTTTGATCTGCTTCCAGGCCCTTGTGGCACTTTTCAGGTTTTTCATGGCATTGTTCCAGTCTTCCTCTAAAATGCAGTTCTCCGTTGCGGCCAGATAGCGGGAAAAACCAACGCGATTATCCAGGGGCCTTTTGATAGGGGTACAGGAAATTGTTAGGAGAGTTAAAATAAGGATCAGCGGAAGAACGGTTCTTTTCATGATAGCAAGCCTCCCTCTATTCATTGGTGGGAATGATATAGGAACTTTGGATGTCCTTCATATCTACATACAGCATTCCTTTGGTATCCAGCTGAGCCAGCGAGACCTTGCTGACATCGGTGATATTCTGCTTTCTTAGCTGATGATAGAGCCAGGCCCTGGATAAGTGAAGGGAATCCAGTGCATCTGTAAGCACTTTGCCATCCATAATCAGATTGGTGGGCAAGCCCACATAGGGTGTGGGGATATTGAGATCGCTGGGAGTGACCGGTTCCTTTTGGGATTTCTTTTGGATGGTGAGTTTTCCATTAGTTTCTATAAGAGCAAACTCTACATCGGCTATGTTAAATACTCCACTGACTCTGAGCTGGGACATCAGATCATCCAAGGTAATTCGCGTCCTTTTGAGATTTTTTTCCTTGATTGTTCCATTTTCTATCAGGACTGTGGCTTCCCCTTTTACAATTTTACGGATCCAGACGTTATGGAGACAAATATATGCAAGAGCTATAGTCAATATGGTCCAAACCACCATCCCGATTAAGCTGGCTGTTGTGTTTTGATTGACCTGTACGGAAATGGTGGATGCTATTGACCCTATAGTAATGCCTACGACATAGTCAAAAAAGGTCAGCTCTGCTACCTGCTTTTTACCCATGAGGCGAATCAGAAACAACAGGGCAAAAAATGATACCAGGGACCGAAATATCACCACAAGAATAACGGACATCTGCGCATCTCCTTTACAGGAATCCATGATCGAATGAAGCATTTCAATATTATCTTTTGAAAGAGGCAAAATAGTATACCTTGATAGAAAAAGTGAGATGGGAAAAATGCAAAAGCAAGGGGAATAAAATGGTAATCGGTGGTTTTTGCATAAAAAGGCATCAATTGAAAAACAATAATATGGACGAAGGAGATACAAAAAATGACGATCGCTTCTCAAGTAAATCAGACCCTGGCCGGTCTAAAGAGCGCCTAAGGGACACTGCGGCTTTATTCGGCACAAACCCAGGATGAGAAAATCCATACCGTTTATGAAAAAGCCGCTCAACACAGAGGAAATCATCAAGGACGCTGAAACCCTACTTATTGCATTAGAAGGTGATGGATATGTCAGATAAGAAAAATAAATTCACTCCAACACAGCAAAAATACCAGGATTTTGCCAAGCAGAGGGAGCCGAAGCGGCCGGTGCTTAAAAATTCGCTGAGGGCATTCCTGGTCGGAGGGCTCATCTGCACCCTTGGACAGGTCCTTCAAACGATCTTTATTACGTACTTTCATTTTGACGAGAGCAATGCAGGGAATCCGACCTCCGCTGTGCTCATCATGATTTCGGTTCTGCTGACGGGCCTTGGGGTCTATGACCATATCGCCCAGTGGGCCGGAGCCGGCACGGCAATCCCCGTGACGGGATTTGCCAACACCATCTCCTCTGCGGCGATTGAGCATCGGAGCGAAGGCTATGTCCTGGGAGTTGGAGGAAATATGTTCAAGATCGCCGGACCGGTCATTGTTTTCGGGGTTTTTTCCGCCTTTGTGGTAGCCATTGTCAAATTCATCATCAACGCTCTGGGTGGGATATAAATGCTGAAGGGACATCAATCGTGGATTTTTGAATCCAAACCGGTTATCATATCTTCCGCTGCCGTCGGCGGGCCCTTTGAGGCGAGGGGGAACCTGGCGGAGGATTTTGACCGGCTGCATTCAGATATCTGGCTGGGACAGGACAGCTTTGAAAAGGCGGAGAAAATGCTTTTGGAAGAGGCCTGCCGGATTGCCATTGAAAAGGCGGGCTTGAAAGAGGAAGATGTACAGTTTTTGGTCAGCGGTGACCTGATGAATCAAATCATTTCCAGCAGTTTTGCTGCAAGAACCCTGGGGATCCCCTATCTGGGTATATTCGGCGCCTGTTCAAGCTCTATGGAAGGGTTGGCCCTGGCATCTTTGATTGTGGACAGCAAAGCGGCGAAATATGCTTTGGCCGCTACCTCCAGCCATAACGGTTCAGTGGAAAAACAGTTCAGGTATCCCACGGAATATGGAGCACAAAAGCCTCCCACAGTCCAGTGGACGGTAACGGGGGCCGGAGCGGCACTGGTGGCGGAGCAGGGCCAGGGACCCCGCGTTGTGGCGGCTACCATAGGCAAGGTCATCGACATGGGCTTATCCGATCCCTTCAATATGGGTGCTGCCATGGCTCCGGCGGCCGTCGATACGATTGAGGCCCATTTTCGGGACCTGGGGATTGATCCGTCCTATTATGATCTTATTGCAACCGGAGATCTGGGTCGGGTGGGCTTTCAAATAGCTTCCGATCTGCTGGCGGAGCACGGGGTCCCCATGGGTCAGACGACTTTTACCGATTGCGGCATCCTGATCTATAGAAGCGATCAGCCGGTGATGGCCGGCGCCAGTGGCTGTGCCTGTTCAGCGACGGTAACCTATGGTCACCTTCTGAACCGAATGCGAAAAGGAGAACTCAAAAGGATACTGGTGGTTGCCACAGGAGCCCTGTTATCCCCGCTGTCTTATCAGCAAAAGGAGAGCATCCCGTGTATTGCCCATGCGGTATCCTTTGAGATGTAGAGGAGGAAGCGTGAATGGAAAAATTCTTTTGGGCATTTGTCGTCGGGGGCGGGATTTGCGTCATCGGCCAGTTGATGATGGATGTGCTGAGGCTGACACCGGCCCATACCACCAGCACCTTGGTGGTGATAGGCGCTATTTTGGGAGGCCTGGGCTTGTAT
>Ga0134092_1001817_pt1 | contig 17715 bp, 13 predicted proteins | sample 3_6taG_FD_94454 | JGI IMG/M metagenome (GOLD analysis project Ga0134092, IMG submission 94454) | Switchgrass degrading microbial communities from high solid loading bioreactors in New Hampshire, USA - 3_6_20_6_A3 metaG | ecosystem: Engineered > Bioreactor > Semi-continuous > Anaerobic >... | reverse complement strand
TGTTTTGGAGGGTTGAGTTTGGATTTTATATATGCGGCTGTCGTTTTTGGTGTTTTTGTGCTCATCAGCAAACTTATCGCAAGAAGCAGGAACGATGAAAGGGCCATGGATCGCCTGAGGGAGCAATGGGGAAAAATTCCCGAAAACCGCATGAACGATTTTGATTTCCGGCGTATATCCGTGTTTTTCAGGGAATATGGGAAAAAGAAAGCCCGGTATGTCATAGATGACATCACCTGGAATGACCTTGAGATGGACAAGTTTTATGCCAGGGTCAACAACACCCTCACCTCCATGGGGGATGAAGTGCTCTATTCCCTCCTCAGAACCCCCCTGTATGACAGGGAGGATATGGCGGACAGGCTTCGGCTCATACAATATTGGGAAGACAACCCGGAGGACAGGATAAGGATCCAGTTGCTCCTGGAGCGGTTCGGCAAACACAGGGACAAAGGCGCTTCAGCCCTGCTTGGCGATATCAGTCATCTCGAGCCCAGGAAGGGCAAACTGTTCAGGTTGTTGACATTCGTACCGTTTCTCACCCTGCCCGTCTTGTTTGTGGACATAGGCGCAGGGGTTCTCCTGCTTTGTGCGGCTATCGGGATCAACGTCCTGTATCATGAAAAGGCTATCAGGGAAATCAATTCCAAGGTTTCAATCGTCACATCGGCTGTTGCCATCATCGCCCTTGCGGATCGGATAGCCGGGTTGAAATTAAAGGGCCTGTCCAAAGAAACCGCCCGCCTGAACGAGCTGCTTGGAAGTTTGAGGGAAATTGCGAAAAAGGGTTCCCCAAGCTTTTATATCAGAAAGGAAGTTGTTGATGACCCGACCACCTTACCCAAGACGATCTTCCTCATCGACCTCTGGAGTTATCAGGCGTCGGTGCTCCTGCTCAAGGAAAAGCTCCATGAATTTGCCCAATTGTTTGAGCTGATTGGGCTTTTGGATGCCACCATCAGCCTGGCCTCATACAGGAAGACTTTGGAGAAATGGTGTGTCCCCGATATTGAATGGGGACAGGCCCAAACCGAAAGCATCGAGGCCAGGAACGTCCGGCACCCTCTGGTTAAAAACTGTGTCGGAAACCCTGTTTCATTGGACAAACCCGTTCTGATCACAGGTTCCAATGCATCAGGTAAATCCACCTACCTGAAAACGGTAGCCATCAACACCCTGATGGCCCATACCATCGGCACCTGCCTGGCTGACAGCTGGAGGATGGTTCCCCTGTTTCCCATAACGTCCATGGCGCTGAGGGACAGCATCCTCGATGGCGAAAGCTACTTTATTGCCGAGATCAAATCCCTGAAGAGAATTTTCTCGGCTATCAACCCTGGGGTAAGATGCTTATGCATTGTGGATGAGGTACTGCGCGGGACCAACACGGTTGAAAGGATCGCGGCTTCCTCAAGGGTTCTGTATGCGCTTGCCGGTCGCAATGTCTGCCTGATGGCCGCGACCCACGACCAGGAGCTTGCCGATATCCTGGGCGGGATCTTCACGAACCGGCACTTTGAGGAAACCGTAACCGAGAGCGAGGTAACTTTTGATTATCGGATTAAGGAAGGCAAGGCTACCTCCAGGAATGCCATCAAGCTGCTTCAGGTCATGGGCTTTGAACCCGGGATTGTTACCGAATGCATGGAGGCTGTTGCCAGCTTTGAGACCACCAGGCAATGGGACAGGATCACAGGCGATGAGAATGAGTTGGTTGTAACTTGAGAGCGGGGCACCGATCCCGGGAACATGTGACTGGCAGATAGATTTGAAAATGGAGCCGACCTGCACAGCGCCGCGCGGCTCCCGAAAGGATGGAGATGAAAAATGACACGATTGATTTCTTGGAATGTCAATGGTTTACGCTCTGTCATAGCGAAAGGATTTTTTGATTTTCTTGACAGCAAATCGCCGGATATTCTGTGCCTTCAGGAAACCAAGCTGAGCGAGGGTCAACTGGATCTGGAGCTGGAAGGATATACCCTCTTCTTCAATTACGCTGAAAAGAAAGGCTATTCCGGAACCGCTGTGTTTACAAAAATACAGCCCCTTAAGGTAACCTACGGCATGGGCATCGACGAACATGACCATGAAGGCCGTATGATAACCCTTGAATTTGAGGATTATTTTCTGGTCAACATCTATACCCCCAATGCCCAGAGAGGATTGGAGAGGCTGCCCTACAGGATGAAATGGGAGGATGATTTGAGAAACTACCTGCTCTCGCTGGATGTCCAAAAGCCTGTCATCTTCTGCGGGGATCTCAACGTGGCTCATAAGGAGATCGATCTGAAGAATCCCAAATCAAACCAGAACAATGCGGGCTTTACGCCGGAGGAAAGGAGCAAGATGACCCAGCTCCTGGAATCCGGGTTCATCGATACCTTCCGGTATTTTTACCCGGACAGGACCGACGCCTACACCTGGTGGTCCTATATGTTCAAGGCCAGGGAAAAGAATGTGGGGTGGCGCATCGACTATTTCTGCGTCTCCGAACGGTTCAGGTCCAGGCTTGTGGATGCCGCTATCCTGTCCGATGTCTACGGTTCCGATCATTGCCCCGTTGAACTGGTTATTGCATGAATCCGATTCCGGCCATCAGGATCAGGAGCAGGGACGGCAGGTATTTGGCCAATGGGGATGAAAACCTGGCCATGATCCTGGCTCCCAGCTTTTCGCCTGCAATGAGGCCCAGCAACTGCCCGATGCTCAGGGCTATGGGGAAGAGAAGGGTGTTCTGGCCGATGAGAGCGCTGCACAGGATCAGCCCTACCGAGTCCAGCGTGAGGGCGATGGACAGAAGGACGGATTCCAGAGGGTCTATTCGGCCCGATCGATCGATATCGGCTTCCGAAGGGTGCTTCAGGACCTGGATGGTGATACCGGCTGATTTGAGTACAAGCTTAAAGAGCGTTCTGGGAGAATTATCCGGAAGGCTCTTTTTTTTATGCTTGGGCTTGCTGTCCTTAAGGGTTGTCAGCAGCATGAGCAATCCCAAAAGGCCAAGCATGATACGCCCCAGAACCTCGGACAGGCCGGGGGGGAGAAGTCCGGTCAACGATACGGAAACCCGTTCGGAAAGGCAACCGACCAACAGGGCTGTGAGAAAAATGAGGAACTTCGACAGGGAAGGGATCCGGATGCCCCTGGATGCATAGGACATACCCGCCAAAACACAGTCGAAGCTTGATATAAGGGTCATAGCCAATATCCACATAGTAAAGCCACCTTGCGAAGGCCTCTTCATATGATATGCAACCCTGTGAAGCAGAGTTAAGAAACCGTGGCTTCCCTCAGCGGCTTCCCTTCAGAGCCTGTACTAATACGCCCGGAAACAGCATAGGATACATTGTCCAGGTGGTTTACCGTATCGTACCTAAGGAGTGATGGTGTGCAAGCGGAGAAGCAACTTCCTGTAATGGACTATTCGGGAAATGCCGTACACGGGCTGAGCACTGAGGAGGCCCAGAGAAGGCTGGAGATACATGGGAAAAATGTCCTGAAATCCGCAAAGGGCCATGGCTGGATAAAGATCCTGCTGTCCCAGTTTACGGACCTCATGATCATCATCCTGATCGCTTCTTCCATCATCTCGTTTATTATGGGAGAGAACAGCGAAGGGATTGCCATCCTGGCCATTATCATCCTGAACGGGCTTCTGGGATTCTTCCAGGAATTGCGGACGGAAAAAGCCCTGGAGGCGCTGATGAATCTGGCGGCGCCCCACGCGAAGGTTGTCAGGGATGGGGTGATCCGGGACATTCCTGCCGAAGAGGTAGTGCCCGGGGATGTGGTTGTTCTGGAGGCCGGGAACCGCGTGCCTGCAGATGCGGTCCTGCTGGAAGCCAATAACCTTTTTGCGGATGAATCCATGCTGACCGGTGAATCCATACCGGTGGCCAAATTCCGGACGGATCAGATCAACGCCGGTCTGATGGACTTAAGTCCCAGGAACCTGGTCTATATGGGCAGCATGATCACGAACGGTACCGGACGAGCCCTGGTCCTGGTGACCGGCATGGAAACTGAAATGGGCAGGATTGCTGAAATGATGGAAACGGCCGGTGCGCAGGAAACGCCTCTCCAGAAAAAGCTGGAGAAACTGGGTGAATACATGGTCACCGGATGCCTGATCATATGTGCTATTGTAACACTTCTGGGCATTGTGAGGGGCGAGCCTGTCATCCAGATGCTGCTTGGCGGTATCAGCCTGGCGGTGGCAGCTGTCCCTGAAGGATTGCCTGCTGTTGTCACCATTGCCCTGGCCATCGGCGTCAGGAGGATGGTCCAGAAAAACGCCCTCATCAGGCGGCTGCCCGCTGTTGAGACTCTGGGCTGTGCCACCGTCATCTGCTCGGACAAGACGGGAACCCTTACCGAGAACCGGATGACCGTGGTTGAAGCCTATGCAGGGAAAAACCCGTATGTGCTGCGCAGGAACGAACATGGCAGGCTCGGCGCCTGGTGCCGGGGAAGGGAAGTCCATGTGGAGAAGACCACAGGCCTGAAGCTCCTCTTAAAGATCGGCATGCTCTGCAACAATGCCCGAATTATGGACGGTGATTCGGAAACCGGCCTTGACATAGAAGGGGATCCCACGGAGGTGGCGCTGGTACGGGCAGCCATCGATGCCGGGCTTGACAGGAATGCCGTCTTCGGCGCTTACAGAAGGGTCAGGGAAATACCCTTTGATTCGGAGCGAAAACTCATGTCGGTCATCTGCCGGACCCCCGGCGGTGAGCTCTTCCTTTTTGCCAAGGGCGCTCCTGAAATCATCATTGACAAATGCACAAAGATCATGGTTGGCGACAGGGAAAGGGATATCACCCATGATGACCGGGAGAAACTGAGAGATGAATGCAGCGCCATGACTTCCCGGGCTCTGCGGGTCATGGCCTTTGCCTACCGCACCGTTCAGCCGTCCCAGTTGCGGCGGGATGACCTGGAATCCCAGCTGGTTTTCATCGGACTGGCGGGCATGACCGATCCGCCCAGGAAAGAAGCCATCGAAGCGGTTGCCAAATGCCGGCGCGCCGGGATCAGGACGGTCATGATTACCGGCGACCATGTCGAAACCGCCACGGCCATTGCCAGGGCCATGGATATCTACAGGGAAGGCGACCTGGTCATCAACGGCCATGAAATCGATCAGATGTCCGATAGGGAACTGGAGGAAGCATGCCGGAAGGCAACGGTTTTTGCCAGGGTATTTCCGAAGCATAAGCTCAGGATTGTACGGGCTATTCGCAATAAGGGCAATATCGTTGCCATGACGGGAGACGGGGTGAACGATGCCCCGGCGGTAAAGGACGCGGATATCGGCATTGCCATGGGGAAATCGGGTACGGACGTAACCCGGCAGGCCGCGTCCATGATCCTGATGGATGATAATTTCTCCAGCATCGTGGCTGCTGTGGAGGAAGGGCGCAATATCTATTCCAATATCCGCAAGTTCATCCGGTACTTATTGTCCTGCAACGTGGGCGAAGTGCTCACCATGTTCCTGTCCATGCTCATGGGCCTGCCCATTCCGCTGCTTCCCGCCCAGGTTCTGGCCGTTAACCTGGCCACCGATGGCCTTCCTGCCATTGCCCTTGGGATGGAGCCGGGCGAACCGGATATCATGGACAGACCACCCCGATCGCCCAACGAAAGCGTTTTCTCGCACGGGCTGGCTAGGTTGATCCTGGTAAGGGGCGTGTTCATCGCCCTGTCCACCATAGCAAGCTTTGTCATTGTCCATACCATGAGTGGAAGCCTGGCTACGGCAAGGACCGCCGCGCTGGTGACCCTGGTCCTGTCCCAGCTGATCCATGTTTTTGAGTGCAAGTCGGAAAATAAAAGCCTGTTCGAAATACCCTTGCTTTCAAACAAGTACCTGATCCTTGCCGTATTGTCTTCCCTTCTCCTGCTGCTGGGAATCATCTACCTGCCGTTCCTTTCAGCCATCTTCGGAACCTCGGCCCTGACCGTAAACGAATGGCTGATTGCAGGAGGTATCAGCCTGCTTGTGCCCGTCCTGGTGGGTATTGTGGGTGCCAGAAAACCCGGCTCTATGCAGAAAGCCGGGATGGAGCAGAACTGAAACTGCGCCGATATCGTTTCCATGGCACATGTCCCAGGCCTTTTGCCGAACCGAAAGAAAACTCGGCAAGGGCCTATCTTTTTGCTGATCCTCATGATAGACTTGAGACAGAACTCAGGAAAGGGTGGTTGTTTTGCTTTCCATCAGGAATGTTTCCAAGAGCTATGCTAAAGGAAAGGTAAAAGCGGTTGACGATATTTCCCTGGAAGTCAGACCCGGAGAGATATTCGGATTCCTGGGCCCAAACGGCGCTGGAAAAACGACAACCATCAAGATGATCACCGGTGTGCTTACTCCTGATTCGGGTACTATTACCATCAACGGCCATGATATTGGGAAGGAGCCCATCAAGGCCAAGATGAGCATAGGCTATGTGCCGGATTCCCACGATATCTATGACCGGCTGACCGGGATTGAGTACCTGAATTTCATCGCCGATGTTTATGAGGTTTCCCATGAGGAGCGGAAGCGGAATATTGAGAAATACCTGGATATGTTTGATATGAGGCAGGCTGCAGGCCAGCCCATCAGAAGCTATTCCCACGGCATGAAGCAGAAGATCATCCTTGCCGGGGCACTCCTTCACAACCCGCCACTCTGGATTCTCGACGAGCCCCTGACGGGCCTTGATCCCAAATCCGCCCATCTTTTGAAGGAGGAGATGAACCGGCATTGCCAGAAAGGTTATACCGTGTTCTTCTCCACCCATGTGTTGGAGGTGGCGGAAAGGCTTTGCCACCGCATCGGTATCATCAACAAGGGGAGAATTATTGCTGTCGGTACCCTGGATGAGCTTCGCCGAACGGATGACAAGTCCCTGGAGAGCATCTTCCTGGAGCTGACCGAGGGAGGAAGTGTTATCCATGAATAAGTTCCTGAGCCTCCTGAAATTGCAAATCAATGCCAGGTTTGGTCTCTCTATGGCAAGGTACAACTTCAGGCATGACAAAAAGGAGATGTGGAAGGCCATAGGGTTAGCCTCAGCCGTTCTTTTTACCCTGGGGATGTTTGTCTTTTTCTACACCTACATGATGCTTGGATTCCACAAAGCTGCTTCGCTTTTACCGATTAAATCAACCCAAATCATTATTACCATGGGAGCGGCGTCTGCCGGACTTCTTATTCTTTTCTTCGGCATTTTCTACATCCTGGGAGCCTTGTTCCTGGCCAGGGATACCGAGTTTCTGGTATCCCTGCCCATTAAGCAGAGCAGCGTATTTCTGTCCAAGTTCATGCTGGTCCTGCTGGGGGAATATCCCATAGCCCTGTTTTTCATGCTGCCGCCTGTCATCATCTACGGCACAGGGGAACAGAAGGGGGTTCTCTATTATATCATGGCTCTGGTATCCGTCCTCCTGCTGCCCATTGTGCCCCTGGTTTTGTCCTCCCTGCTGTCCCTGGTCCTGATGCATGTGGTCAGCCGTTCCAGGAGAAGGGACCTCCTCATCATCGTGGGCTCGATTATCCTGTTCCTGGTTCTGTTTGTCGGGCAGAACCTGCTGCTTTCCAGGATACCCGAGAATCTGACGGAGATGGAGTTATACACCCGGATCCTGCAGGAAAGCGACGGGTTGGTTGAATGGTCGGGAAGGATATTCCCGCCCGCGGTCTGGATCACCAAGGCCCTTTCCCATACAGGGGCTGAGGCCTTGAAAAATCTGGGTATGCTTATCCTGGCATCTGCCGTTTGCTTCATACCGGTCTGGCTGCTGGCCTCCGTGATTTACCAGAAAGGGGCAACGGCCCAGCTGGAGGCCGAAAAGAAGACTATTAACAGGGAACTGACATATAAAGGATCATTACCCGTCATGGTCTTTTTCAAGAATGAGTGGAAGGGTATCCTGAGAACGCCGGTCTATGCGCTCAATTCCCTCATCGGTATCATCATCGGTCCGGTGATCCTGTGTATGCCGCTTTTTGGCGGTAATTTTGCCCAGGATGCGGATGTGGAGGCGCTCTATGCGTTCATCCGTCAATACCGATCCTCTCCTGCGCTGGTCCTGATCCTGTCCGGTATCCTGCTGCTGTTTGGATCTTTCAATGCGGCTGTTTCAAGCACCTATTCCCGTGAAGGCAAATGCCTGTGGATCCTCAAGAGCATCCCGGTCAGGCCGCGGACCCAGGCCGCCGGAAAGCTTCTGGCAGGCTATTCCATATCCCTGCTCAGCGTCCTGACCGCTTCACTGGCCATGGCGTTTACCTTGCGGCTGGGGTTCGGGCTCTGGCTGTCCAGTTTCCTGCTCAGTGCCGCGGCAATCTTTCCGGCTTGCCTTATCGGGATACTCATCGATCTGAACCGGCCCAAGCTTCACTGGAACAATCCCAATGAAGCCATCAAGCAAAACTTCAATGTGGTCCTGGGCATGCTGGCCGGCATGCTGCTCATTGTGGTTCTGGGCGTCGTGTGCTATGGAATGCTCCGGCATAATATGAATCCGGCTCTGCTCTATGGCCTGATCATCCTGATTCTGGCAGGCTTGTCGCTGGCAGGGTTAAAACTTTTGGGGACAACCGCGGAGCGGGCCTACCGGAAGTTGGAAGGTTGATGCCATAAAGGATAGTTATTGACATGGAAAGTTGTGCCATGTAATGTTTATGGTAACGGCCAGATATGGGCTGGAATCGTTTTGGATGGAGTAAGCTTATGCAACAGAATGGAAGCTATAAATACGATGCCTTTATCAGCTACCGCCATACCGAGCCTGATAAAACCATAGCTGAAAAGTTGCACAGGATGCTGGAAACCTTCAGGGTTCCCAGAAGCTTGATTAAAAAAGGCTGCAAGAAAAAAGTGAGCAGGGTTTTCCGGGATCAGGAGGAACTTCCCAGCTCGTCAAATCTGGCCGATAATATCAACGAAGCACTGGCTAACGCCGAGTATCTTATCGTCATCTGCTCGCCCAGGACCCCACAATCCCAATGGGTAACGAAAGAAATCGAGACATTTTCCAGGCTTCATAGCCAGGAACGCATCCTGGCCCTTCTCATAGAAGGCGAACCTGCTGAGTCTTTCCCCGAACCGCTGCGCTTTATCCGCCGTCAGATGGTTTGTGAGGACGGCTCCATTAAGGAAGTCGTGGATGAGGTCGAGCCGCTGGCGGCCGATATCCGTGCAGACAATCTGCGGCAGATGAAGAAAAAACTCAAGGTGGAGATCCTGCGCCTTCTGGCTCCTATCCTGAACTGTCGGTTTGATGATTTGAGACAGCGCCACAGGGAGCGTACCATCAAGCGGATCCTGTCGCTGGCCATATCCCTTTCGCTCTTTTTCCTTGCCTTTGGTTCCTTCAGTACCTGGCAGGCTCTGCAGATCAAGCAGAAGTCGGTTCTCCTGGAGCAGCAGATTCAAAAAACGCTGGAAGGTCAATCCCTGTATATGGCCAACATATCCACGCAACTGCTCGCGGAGGGGGATCGCAGAAGGGCTATCATGGTGGCAAGAGAAGCTCTCCCGACGGATCTGGATAATCCGGAGCGCCCATACGTGGAGGAGGCTGAGTATGCACTCAGTCAGGCCCTGCATGTTTATGATGTCGATAACTGGTTTACGCCCGATATTGCGCTCAAACATGACAATATCGTCAATTTCATCAAACTGAGCCCAAACGGCAAAGGATGGTTACCTGTATGTCTGGGATACCCAGCATGGGGATCTGCTGCATAAATACTATATCCGTAAGAAGGATGCGATGGCCGAAAACCTGATGTTTATTGATGATCAAACGATTGTTTGCAATATCGACAGCAGGTTGATCAGCCTGGATCTGGATACCATGGAACCCAACTGGCAGTATCAGTTTGCTTCCTATTTCATGCTGACTCCGGACAAAAAACGTATCGTAACAGGCGATCGCAATGAAGTGGTGCTGCTGGATGCCCGGACAGGTGACATTTGCTTCAAACACGCCATAAAGGATTATCTGGAGGGTGAGGGGCTCATTTTTATCACCGGCATGGACATGGATCCTGCCGGACGCTACCTGTGCCTGGGCACCAACTCGGGACAGGCTCTTCTGTTTGACATGGAGAACCAGAGCCTTATCGGTGATTACCGGATCCATTACAAGGAGGTCACCGACGTAGCCATTTCCGATGGAATTGTGGCCGTATCTTCCAGCGATTTTTCCACAGAGAATTTTAGCCTTATCTCAAAAGGAAAAGGCGCGCTGGATGTCTTTACCTTCAGCGGACAAAGGATCATTTCACGCCTGTTCGACTATTCCGGCATAAGCTTGATGGAGTTCTCCCCCTATAACCCGAACCTGCTGGTGTTCAGGGAAAGCGAAAAGATCAACGTGCTGGATATTTCTGAGGATATGCTGTTACATACCTTTATCAGCGGCGGATTTGTCACCGATTACGTCATCATGGACGGATACCTGTTATCATCTTCTGCAGACGGAACCATCCGCCTGTGGGTCATGGATGGTATCGGGTGGGAATATGCTTTTTCAAGGATTACGCTGCCCCAGAGCATCAACAATATTGCTGTCCACGCCGGTGTGATGGCGGTCTCCTATAATAGCTCCAATAAGGCTATTATCCTCAGGGACCTGAAAAATGAGGATGCCCTGGTTCTGTCCGACCATAACGGCAGCATCGGCGGATGCAGTTTTAATCCCGATGGCAGCAGGCTTCTGACCTATACCGCCGATTCCGGGCAGATAGCCGTTTGGGATTGGAAACCAAAGAATTGGCCGGCATGATTGAAACCGGACATAATCTGCTCTTTGCCCAATACATTGACGGGGGTGGCAAGATCTTTTCGCCGGCCAAGGATGGGACAATGCTGGTATATGATGGCCTGACGCTGGAACCGGTAACCCAAACCCATGTGGACACCAGTTTGCACAGCAAATTTATCAGTTCCGATGGATCGCTTTATGCGGCTATAACCTGGGGTGGCGTGAAAATTATCCGTACTGCGGATTTGAGCACGGTTGTGGAAATAAAAGAGATGATCCCCAAGACGATCCTTTTCTGTGCCCAAAACAGCAAGGTTGTGATTCAAAACAGCCTGGAAGTAAAAATATACAGCTGTGAAACCGGAGAGGAACTCTTCGCATTCCGGGAAGAGGAGAGCATGAAAAGCATTGCTGTAGATGACAACAAGCAGTTGCTTGCAATGATCTGCCCGGATAACAGCGTTCGCCTGGTGGATCTCGGAAGCTATGAAGAACGCTATAGCCTCGATGATTTTGAAATTGCTGCCTTGCGCGTTTTATTCGATGCGGAAGGAGAATACCTGTTCGTCTGCATGGACGATTACAGCCTCCGCTGTTATGAAGCTGAATCCGGAAAGCCGGTGGCTGAGTTGAAGGGCATGTCGGCACCTGTTGTAAAAGTTACCTTTGATGCCGATAAAACCTGTCTGATCACACAGGGGGACGGATCCTAAGCCATTATTTGGCGTTGGGAGAGCAGAAAAAAACTGGGCCGCATCGCTCCCCTGCTGGGAATCTCATCTGATTTCAGGACGTTGGTAAGCTTCAAACTGAAGGATTTGATCCTGATCCCCCTGTATGATACCCGCATGTTGGTGCAGCAGGCTGAGAAGCAACTGGCGGGAAGGACCCTGTCTGATAAGGACAGGGAGGATCTGTTCATCTTAAAGTAACCCTTCCCAATCATAACACCGGAATATGAACCAGGAACCTGCCCACATGCCCAACCGGTACTGCCGGCGCCGGAATACGGCATAATGCGTGTGACGCAGGTTCTTTGCCGTTTACTGAAAGAATAAGGAATTCCACGCGCATTTGGAACACGGAGTGCTGAACCGGGCATTGTTCCGTTTCAAACATGTGCGTAAAGGTTGAATTCTCCATGCCGATGCTTTAAAATGATAAGACTAAACTTCGAGGTTGATGACCATGGATAAGCTGAAAGCGTTTATTCGTTATTATAAGCCTTATAAAGGCATGTTTTTTCTGGATATGTTCTGTGCCACCGTCCTGTGTGGGATCGATGTCTTTTTCCCTGTGCTGATCCAGTACCTGCTGGACGAAGTGTACGGAAAAAGGCCTGACAATATGCTGGAGATCATCCTTCTCTCAGCAGCCGGGTTGTTTGTCCTTTATATCATCCGGTACTTCTGCCAGTACTACATCACCTCCTGGGGCCATATCATGGGAGCCAGGATGGAGGCCGACATGCGGCGGGATCTGTTCAGCCATTTGCAGAAGATGTCCTTCTCCTTCTATGATGAAAGCAATACCGGAAGGCTCATGTCCCGGATCACCAACGACCTGTTTGATATCTCCGAGCTGGCTCACCACGGGCCTGAGGATGTGTTCATTTCGCTGCTTAAAATCATTGGTTCGGTCGTGATTATGCTGACCATTGATGCGAGGGTCACGCTGATTCTGCTGGGGTTGACCATCTCCATCATCATTTTCACGGCCTACTATAACCTGAAGATGCGGGCGGTCTTCGCAAAGAACAGGGAGAAGGTGGCCCAGATCAACGCCAGGATCCAGGACAGCCTGGCGGGGATCCGCGTAGTAAAATCCTTTTCCAACGAGGCCATGGAGCTCAGCAAGTTCGACGAGGACAACGCCCAGTTTGTGAAGACCAAGGAAGACAGCTATACCGTCATGGGACGCTTTTTCAGCGGCAACTCCTTCCTCCAGGGGATTCTCTATATCAGCGTCCTGGTGGTGGGGGGCATTTTTGTAACCCGGCAGGTCATCAGCGCTACCGAGATGGTGACCTTTATCCTCTATATCAATGTGTTCCTGAACCCCATTGAGCGGCTTATCAACTTCACGGAGGCCTTCCAGCGAGGCATGTCCGGCTTTGACCGCTTCTGGAGCATGCTCAACAGGAAGCCGGAGATCGTCGACAGTCCGGATGCGGTGGATCTTCAGTCGGTTAAGGGCGAGATTATTTTTGAGAACGTCTCCTTCAGCTATAACGACAAAAACGAGGTGCTCAAGAACGTCAACCTTCGGATAGAACCCGGACAGACCGTTGCGCTGGTAGGACCCTCGGGCGGTGGAAAAACCACGTTCTGCAGCCTGATTCCACGGTTCTATGAGGTTAACGAGGGAAGGATCCTGGTGGACGGAATCGATATCCGAAAAATAAAACTGGAATCCCTCAGGAAGAACATCGGCGTGGTACAGCAGGATGTGTATCTGTTTGGCGGAACCATCCGCGAGAACATCCTTTACGGGAAACCCGGCGCAAGCGAGGAAGAGATGATCGCCGCAGCCAAGCTGGCCAATGCCCATGACTTCATCATGGAACTGAAAGACGGGTACGACACTTTTGTGGGCGAACGGGGCGTCAAGCTCTCCGGAGGCCAAAAACAGCGCATTTCCATCGCCCGGGCCTTTTTGAAAAACCCGCCCATCCTGATACTGGATGAGGCCACCTCGGCACTGGATAACGAAAGCGAAAGGCTGGTCCAGGAATCCCTGAACATCCTGGCCAGGGGCAGGACCACGTTGATCATCGCCCACAGGCTTTCCACCATCCGAAAGGCCGATAAAATCGTTGTGCTCACCTCCAAAGGCATTGAGGAGATGGGCACCCATGAGGAACTTTTGAAGGCCGGCGGCCTGTATGCCGAGCTCTACCGGGAAGGAGCCAAGGTTTAGCAACCTGCGGAATGCACGGGAGCAGCGTTTCCAATATGTGTTGAACTGCGGTATCTGATACAATAAAATGGTAAGCAAATGGACCATCAAGGGGAAGGGATCGGCCATGCAGGAATATTTTATGGGCGTGGATATTGGTACGTCCGGAACGCGTGCGGTTCTGTTTGACGCCTCAGGCTATGAAGTGGCCGTGAGCCGGCAGGAATACCCCTTGCTTTGTCCGCAGCAGGGATGGATGGAACTGGATCCCGAAGTGATCTTTCATGCGGTGATTACCACGGTTTCACGGTGTATCAGCCTTTCAGGTATCCCGAAAGACCAAATCAGAGGATTGGGTATCAGCTGCCTTATGCACAGCCTGATGGCCGTGAGCAGGGATGGCCGCCCGATCACACGTCTCATCACCTGGGCTGACAACCGGTCCATGGAAGAAGCCGAATTTATCGGAAAGAGCTATCCGGTGCAGCAACTCTACGAAAAAACAGGCTGCCGGGTGCATCATCCCTTCTATCCCATCAGCAAGATCCTATGGTTCAAAAAGCACCAACCGGAACTGGTGAGAGCAACCAGCCGGTGGATGACCATCAAGGATTACATCCTGTTCAAATGGTTTGGCGAACCCATCACGGACTATACGCTGGCATCGGCCCAGGGCTTTTTCAACATTCATACCCGGGATTGGGACGAGGATATCCTGAAAGAGGTGCTTGGCATTAAGAGGGGCACCTTGTGCCCCGTGGCATCCTGCCTACATGCCCTGAAAGGCATGAAGCGGGAGTATGCGCATGCCATGGGCCTTCCCGATGATATCACCGTTTCCATCGGTTCCGGTGACGGGGTGATGGCAAACCTGGGATGCGGCGTTTTTGACGACACGGCCATGTCTTCCACCATCGGCACCAGCGGCGCCCTGCGAACGACGGTGACCAGACCTGTGACCCCAGAAGGACAGCCCCTCTGGTGCTATGCCTTCACCGATGACCGGTGGGTGGCAGGCGGGGCCATCAACAATGGCGGCGTAGTGCTGAAATGGTTCAGGGACAATTTCCAGGTTCAGTTTGAAAAAGAGGCCGAGGCTTTTGGCGGCAAAATATACAGGCTCTTTGACAGTTATGCTGAGGAAGTACCGCCGGGAAGCCAGGGTTTGATTTTCCTTCCCTATCTTGCGGGAGAAAGAAATCCTGACTGGAATGCGCGGGCAACCGGTGTGATGTGGGGCCTGACCTATGCCCATACCCGGAAGCATCTGGTCCGCGCAGCCATGGAGGGCATACTGTTCAGGCTATTTGCTGTTTATGAGATATTGGAGAAGTACCTCGCCCCGAGGCATAAGATACGAGCCGGCGGAGGGTATGCCCAGTCACGTATATGGCTTTCCATGCAGGCGGATCTTTTTGGCAGACGAATAGAGGTACCCAAAGTGACCGAGGCTTCGGCCCTGGGCGCGGCCTTTCTTGCCATGGCTGCAGCCGGAGCGGTTGACAGGCTCGATAAAATGCTGCCTGCCATGAAAGCCCAGGCGGTCATTGAGCCCAATCCGGAGAATCACAGCCTTTACGGGGAAATCTATAAGAAGGCGACGGCCCTTTATGAAAGGACTAAGAATATGGCTCTGGGAAAAGAGGAGGGAGAGCATGCAGAAGAGTGATATTGGTCTCATCGGCCTGGCGGTTATGGGTGAGAACCTGGTGATGAACATGGAGAGCAAGGGGTTCTCCGTGTCGGTCTACAACCGGAGCACCGACAAGGTGAAGCACTTTGTGGAAGGTAGAGGAAAAGGTAAAAAGATACTCGGGACATACAGCATACAGGAATTTACTGAAAGCCTGAAAACCCCCAGGAAGATCATGATGATGGTCAAGGCCGGGAACCCGGTGGATGAACTGATAGAACAGCTGATCCCTTATCTTTCAAAGGGAGATGTGCTGATAGATGGCGGCAATTCCCATTACCTGGACAGCATGAGAAGGACGAAATACCTTGAAGAAAAGGGGTTTTACTTCATAGGTACCGGCGTGTCGGGCGGTGAAGAAGGGGCATTGTTGGGACCCAGCATCATGCCCGGCGGCTCCCCTGAGGCATGGCCCCTTGTCAAGCCCATTTTCCAGGCCATTGCGGCAAAAGTGGAAGACGGCTCTCCCTGCTGCGACTGGGTAGGCGAAGGCGGCGCTGGCCATTTTGTGAAGATGGTCCATAACGGCATCGAATATGGGGATATGCAGCTGATCTGCGAATCCTACCAGCTCATGAAGGACCTCCTGGGTTATGATGCCGATGCCATCCATGCGGTGTTTGATGAATGGAACCGGGGAGAGCTAAACAGCTATCTGATTGAGATCACCCGGGATATCATGGGCGTGAAGGATGAGGATGGACAGCCGCTGGTGGACAAAATCCTGGACGCTGCCGGCCAGAAAGGTACGGGCAAATGGACCGTTACGGCGGCCCTGGACCAGGGAGTACCCCTCACCCTGATAGGGGAGGCGGTATTCGCCAGGAGCCTGTCGGCCATGAAGGAGGAGCGGGTGAAGGCCTCCAGGGTGTTTACCGGTCCGGCCATTAAAGCACCCGGGGATAAAAAGGCCTTCTGCGAGGCCATCAGGCAAGCCCTTTACGCTTCCAAGATCGTATCCTATGCCCAGGGCTATGCCCTGATGCGCGCTGCGGCCGAAAACTACGGCTGGCATCTGAACTATGGCGGCATTGCGCTCATGTGGCGGGGTGGCTGCATCATCCGCTCCATCTTTCTGGGGAAGATCAAGGAAGCCTTCGATAAAAATCCGGATCTTGAAAACCTGATGCTGGATGGTTTCTTTAAAGATGTACTGGAAAAAGCCCAGGAAAGCTGGCGGAACGTAGTGGCCCGGGCGGTTTTGAACGGGATACCGGTGCCGGCCATGTCCAGTGCGCTGGCCTATTATGACGGCTACAGGACCGCCAGGCTTCCGGCCAACCTTCTGCAGGCGCAAAGGGATTATTTCGGCGCCCATACCTTTGAGCGTGTGGACAGGCCGAGAGGAGAGTTCTTCCATCACAACTGGACCGGACGCGGCGGCAGCACATCGGCTTCCACATACAATGCATAACCACGTAATTACGAGGACAGTTCTTTTGGTTATGCTGTTCAAAAACCTGTAAGCCCTGATGTTGCGCTGTATGGCTTCAATATTTCAAACTGTTCGTAAGAGGGTGGCTGAAATCGTTGCGTCCAAACAACAGCCACCCTTATCACATTCTCACAAAATGTCTTGGTACCTTATCACAATGCGATCTTAACTTTTACATATCAGATGTCAGTGGCTAGAGAATGGGAGGTCGGAATTCTCTGGTAATGTTCCAAATCACATCTTGAAACCTCCAACATCTTACCTCTTACATCCAACGTGATCTCTCATTGTGGGTTTATAAAGGGAGCAAAACGCGGCGGAGCGCGGCAATCTCTTGATGCAGTGAAGCTTAATTTAACATAAGTTGTAACCTTATAACTTACATAGTTTTATTTGACAGCAATTCCGAGAATACGCTATCCTAAATTTGTAAATAGCACAATTGATCGCATAATGGTTATGGAGATGATGACCATGCGGCCGGCCTTATCGTTGAAAACCCTTTTTAGGGCACCTTTCAAGACGCTGATAACATTTCTTCTCATCGCTGCGGCTTCCTTTGCAGTGTTCTACCGTGTAGCCGATTATACCGTCACCCGGCGTGAAATGACGCGCGCCATAGGCTATTACCGGGGAGTTGCGGCACTTGATAATGGTGTGAAAAACACGGCTTTACTGCTTGGAAGCATTTTGCCCAATACGGTACGCCATTCAGATGCTAAGGAGCTGAAAGAATACCCGGCCGAACTGCCATTCCACGTTTCAACGAGGGGAAAATGGTGATACAGGAAGGACGTGCTCTGACGAAGGAGGATACCCATGCCTGCGTGGTCAATGCAGCCCTCATGGAGATCAATGGTCTTAAAATCGGCGACAGGATCACGGTGGAGCTCTGTGACAAGCTGCTCATGCAGCATGG
>Ga0134092_1001816_pt1 | contig 17720 bp, 10 predicted proteins | sample 3_6taG_FD_94454 | JGI IMG/M metagenome (GOLD analysis project Ga0134092, IMG submission 94454) | Switchgrass degrading microbial communities from high solid loading bioreactors in New Hampshire, USA - 3_6_20_6_A3 metaG | ecosystem: Engineered > Bioreactor > Semi-continuous > Anaerobic >... | reverse complement strand
TACCATTCGTTGAATCAAATACATCCACATATCCAAATTTTACCATAGAGGGCAGTGGATGCTGTGATAACAACGGTAATGCTTTAGTAACATTTACAAAGTTTAATGGTATTCTTAAAACATTTTATATCTACAAAATATCGCCTAATGGTACGTATAGCTTGTATCAATCTGCTATTTCAACAAACGACACTTATGATGAAATATATATAAAGAATATATACGGATCAGGTATATTTGTATTAATTAGACGTGATTACGGTAATTATAACTTTGCCAGTGAAACTAAATGGATTCAGAGTTTAAACCCAATTAAATTTCAATATTTAGATGGTTATTTATATGCAGATAAGTACAACGTGCCAGAACTTGATTATGATTGGCTAGGATATATTTTTGATGAAAATGGAGATGGATACGCAGATAATTTTGAACTTGATATTGCATTTGCCAGGAATATAGGTGATTATACTGTATTTGTGTTCGCTGGTGAAAAGTACGGAGAGGCCCAGAATCCTTATTATATTCCTGACGATGATTTATATGAATATGATAATTGCCTTATAGTAGTTCAAGCAGTAGTTATATTTAAAGGAACTAGCTGCGTATTCAGCCAGTATTATAGTGATAATGTTTGGGAATCTAATTATTATTACTATCCTTCATATCGCCTATTAAACCTTACAGAAGTGAGCAGGGTAGAATCATATTTACATCCGTATATGTCACACGGCATACTTAGAAGAATTGGCTTTAATGATAATATTGTTATTGCTTTTGCAGATGTTACAAGGCCGGAAGGTGTCATAATAAAAGATAATTGGGAGAATGGCAAAGAACATTATTTGGTTTATGTATCTGGAGCAACAAATAATAGTGAAATCGTGTCTGGCAGAAATTTAAAAATAATGCTGAACAACGATGTAAAATTTGTTCCCATGTATAAATCTTCACAGGCAGCAGAGGCAGAAAATCAAATTAAGCTAAATAACGGTAACGGTATTTTTATTGACATAACAAATTTAAGGTCAGCTTTCAGCAACTTAAGCGATTATATAATTGGTGACAAGGGCGAGTTATTAAGTGGTGAATATGTTTTGGTTGGCACAAAAATAGATGCAACAGCCATGTATTCAGACTATGAAAACGATCCAAAAGCAGAAGGCAGATGGACATTTACAGTTGATCCTACAAAAGTAAATGGTATAGTAATTACAAATCAAATGCCTAATATACCGCAATCAGGAGAGCCTTTGTCAGAACCTTTATCAACTTTTGAAATACCAGGTACTTATACAATAACCTATATTGCTAAAGATATGCCTCATAATGATCCTTATTATGGTAAATGGAGCGATCCTGATAATGCTACAAGAATATATTACGTGCATAGAAGACCTGTAGCTCAGTTTAAAATATCTTTAACACAAAGTGGATCATATTACAACGTAAATATAACTGATTTAAGTTATGACTTAGATCATATGGATTATGCCAATAATGGTATAGCTAATTGGGAATGGAAGTGGAAAGAAGAATCTGAAACGGTTTGGCACGAAGGTAAAATGTCAGGATCTCTCCCTGCCGGAAAAACATATTTAGTATATCTTGTTGTATACGATTATGATAACAATACCCCGAGTTTACCGAGAATTGAGACATTTACGACAGGTACGGCAATATTACCGCCTGTGGCACAATTTACAGCAAAACCTAGCAGCCTTGAACTTAATCAAACCCTTACAATTACTGATAACTCTTATGTAATGGGAGCAGGAGAAACAATAACCCAGCATCAATGGGTAATCTTAAAAGATGGCGTTCCATTAAACGGTTATTCTCCTAATAATCCAAATTCAACCTGTAAAGTAAATTATGCAGATACTGGAGTAGGGCATTATGATATTTACCTGAGAGTAAAAAGCAGTAATGGTTTATGGTCAAGTGACAGCAGCTATGATACATGGTATAAGCAATCAATAGAAGTATATAAAGCTGATGTGTTACCTCCGACACTTACAATAAATCCATTAAATCACGAATGGATAAACAAAGATATAGAAGTAACTCTTACAGCTAACGATGAAGATGGAAGTATAGCAGAAATAAGATATTTAATTTCTAGTTCTTCTACAACTCCTACATCTGATGCTGAGCTAACATATTCTGTTAAAGCAAAACAGCATACAATTACGCTTACAGAAACAGGTGTATGGTATATATATGCACAGTCATATGATGCAAGCGGAAAAGTGAGTGGCATTAAAAAAGGCGGGCCATACAAGATAGATAAGATAAAACCTTCAGGATATGGAACATTAATGTTAAAAGGCGGAACAATAATCACAAATGAATATACAAATCAGGATATTATTATACACTTCACAGGCACAGATGAAGGAGGCAGCGGAGTAAAAAGAATCCAAACACCTGATGGTATTTGGACAGATGGCGAAACAGTAGATTATACAGTTTCAAGCAACGGAAGTTATAGCTTTATAGTTGAAGATAATGCCGGAAATATTTCTGAAAAGCCAATTGTTATTACCGTAAACAATATAGACAGGTCTGATATTTTGGCCGAATTTGTTCCTAATGAAATGAATTGGACAAATACAGATATATATGTTACTTTCCAGATAACCCGTATAGGAATAAGCGGACTTGATTATTGGGTATACAGAACATGTAAAGACGGTGTTTGGAGCGATTGGAGCAGTAATCAGTATTCATATTATAAAGAGTTTGCACTTGATACTGAAGGTATTTGGCAATTGGAAGCGAGAGTGCATAACAAAGCTGGTACATTTGTAACTATAACATCAGGATATTACTACATAGATAAAACTGATCCTGAAGGTACTTTTACTCCCCCCAATTCATCAGGTTGGTTAAATGTTCCCATAAATGTAGTATTTGATCCATCTGATAATTTAAGCGGAGTAATGAGGTGGAGATACAGGATTACAAATAGTGATGGTGTAACATGGCAGTTATGGGATGATAATTACATCTATGGAGATGTAAGTGAAACAATCCCCTTAGACAAAAGCGGAATATGGAAAATAAGAGCGGAAGTAACCGACAACGCAGGAAACAAAGCTATAATTACATCCGGAACCTATTATATTGATCTGGAATCACCCAGCGGCACATTTAATCCAGATTCATCAGAATGGACAAATAGTGATATAGCAGTAACATTTAAACCTTCAGATAACCTAAGCGGAGTAAAACAGTGGAGGTATAGATCATCATGGGATGATGGAGCAACCTGGAGTGATTGGAGTGGTTATGCATACGGTAACGGCAATAGCACGATAAATATAAATACACAAGGCCGGTGGTATTTACAAGCAGAGGTTATTGATAATGCAGGTAATGTAGCTGTTGTAACATCCGGATTGTACTTAGTGGACAAAGTAAATCCATCAGGAGTATTTAATCCTAATTCATCAGGATGGACAAATAATGATATAGCAGTAACATTTAAACCTTCAGATAACCTAAGCGGAGTAAAACAGTGGAGATATAGATCATCATGGGATAATGGAGCAACCTGGAGTGATTGGAGTGGTTATGCTTACGGAGATGTCAGCGGAACAATAAATATTAATACACAGGGCCGGTTGTACTTACAGGCAGAAGTTATTGATAATGCAGAAAATCCAAACTATGTAACTTCCGGATTATATCTTGTTGACAAAACACCGCCTTCAAACAGTGTATCTGGACAAAATGTAGAAAGTGGAGAACCTATTACAGTAATTGTTTCAAGCAGTGATACAGGAGGCAGTGGAGTAAGACTAAATCGCTATGCATGGTCAACAAGCACGGATAAGCCGACATCATGGGAGACAGTCTACAGCGAAAACTTTAGTGTTACATTGGCCGAGGCAGGAATATATTATCTTCATGTTGAAACCGTAGATAATGCAGGTAATGTTACATGGAATGTTTATGGTACTTACAAATACTTTAAAGTAAGAATAACTAATGTTACGATTGAAGGTTACTGGAATCATTGGAGAGGGCAAGTTGACAAACTAGGTAAAAAATTGACAGTTGAGCCTCATAGATTTTTAAGCTTGGAAACTGTTAAAATTAATGTATATACAGAAGGGCATGTCGACAAGGTTGTAATACGATTTAGTCCGGAGCTTGAAGCAATGCAATTTATAGATAAAAGAGGAAACTTATATGATTACAACAAGGATTTCTTCGGGTATTATGTGAAATTCCCTGAAGACTCTACATTTATTCTTGACAGCAGCTTAAACAATAACCATGTATATTGGGAATATACGCTGCCTTTAGCTTCAAGCAGCAAATCATGGGATGATGTAAGATTGCGTGAACCATATACTATGACAGTAACCGCATATAGAGGTAGTTATTCTGTAACTTATGTCATTGATGATATAGATATCACCGGGAACATATATGATCTAATTGAAATCCAGCCCCATTCATAAGAGAAGACACTATATATTTTCCATAAGTTGCATGGGTGGAATAATAAGTATATAATTGATGGTAATGTAAAAATCAAGTATGACGATCTATATAGTTTACGAAAAATCTATTACATTCTTAAGATTTACCATACTTAAAATGTTGGCTGTCAAATCTCCGCAGTGAAAGATGTTTATCGTACTATATATAGTTAACTGTGGACTTTAATCAATAGACCACAATCTTTGATATGTGTAAAGGAAGGTTAAATATGAATAAAAAAGTGAGCTTAAATTTGCACTAGATACAGTGCTGATGTTTTTTATCATTACAACAATAACATCTGCCCTTAATCGTATAATGTATGTGGTATTATTCAGTACAGATATTAACTTTAACATGTTATTTAATGGCATGTTACCAATGTATTTAGTTTCAATTTTAGTAATTATAATAATGGCATTTTTATCTTATAAGTACAAAAAAGATATACAAATAAGTGAAAACTACAATTACAATAAATCTTTACTTTAAGGAATATTACTGACTGTTGACGGTATCGTTAATATTTCAGGAGACTTAATAAGCTTTAAAACGTATTTAGGCACATTAACCGAATTAAAGAAATATAATCAAAGTTCATACTTATCAAGTAGAATATATTATTCAAGTAGAATATATTATTATATACTGCCAGTTATCATAAATCTGGTTCAAGTAGCGATAGGCATATATTTTCTTAAAGTAAAGAGCATAGAAGTTAATTCTGAGAAAACTAAAAATTTATAATTATGTACTTATCTACAGGAGATTCATTATGAACAGACTAAAAACGAAAAAAATAATAGGATTTTTAGTTGCTTTGTTTTTAATCTTTACAATAGGTTTAACGGCTTATGGTTATTTTACCAGTCGAGATATTACTTATATGTTTAAAAAAAGAGTTGTTATTGATAAGCTTGATACCGGTGTTGACAAAGATAAAGACGGAATAAGCGATCTTGAAGATATAGTGCAAGGAGCAAGAAAAGAAGTCAGGAATAAAACTAAATATAAAGATGTTTATCATGCCGGAGGATATCCTCCGGATGACGAAGGTGTATGTACGGACGTAATATGGAGAGCATTAAAGAATGCCGGCTATGACTTGAAAGCCAGCATTGATAAAGATATCAGGGTAAATATGAAAGATTATGCAAACTCGGTAACAATTCCTGATCCGAATATCGATTTCAGAAGGGTAAAAAACTTATATGTATTTTTCAGTAAGTATGCACAAAAACTTACTACAGATGTTATACCGTATGACAAGGAAAATTTGGAGCAATGGCAGGGTGGCGATATCGTTATTTATGGAAATCAGGAACATATTGCAATTATATCAGATAAGAGAAGAAGAGACGGTGTTCCGTATATAATACATAATGCAAGCACTTATGCTAAGGAAGAGGATCGTTTGTTGGCATGGAAACGCAAAAATAAAATTCTTGCCCATTTCAGATATCCAAAGAATTAATAAGAAATATTAAGTGTTTTTTTAGATATGTAATTTTGATATAATATGCAAGAGACTAAAACAATTTAATTATACTATTTTTGTAGGAATTATATAACGAAAAAAATTAAAAATATTAGGAGAAAAATATGCAAAATATATCAGAAGAACTAAACAATAAATTAAATATACTGCAAAAGTCATTGCAAGAGATGGGAAGCCTGGCAGTTGCTTTTTCAGGAGGAGTGGACAGTACATTCCTGCTTAAAGTAGCACATGATGTTTTAGGTGACAAAGTGATAGCTGTAACTGCACAATCTTCCACATTTCCTCAGAGGGAATTTAAAGAAGCAAAGGAATTTGCGGAAAAGCTGGGAGTAAAGCATGTAGTTATAGTATCAGAGGAACTTGATATAAAAGGATTCGCTGAAAATCCGACAAACAGATGCTATTTTTGCAAGCATGAACTATTTTCAAAGATTAAAGATGTGGCAAAGGAAAATAATATAGATTATGTGGCGGACGGTTCAAATGTTGATGACTTGGGCGATTACAGACCTGGAATGCAGGCAATTAAAGAACTGCAAGTTATTAGTCCTTTAAAAGATGCCGGCATGACCAAGGAAGACATCAGAACATTATCAAAAGAAATGCAGCTGCCTACATGGGATAAACCGGCATTTGCATGCCTGTCATCGAGGTTTCCGTATGGGCATAAGATAACAAGAGAAAAACTCGAAATGGTAGATAAGGCAGAACAGTTCCTGCTTGATATCGGGTTCAGGCAGGTAAGGGTCAGACATCATGGTGATATTGCAAGAATAGAGGTTTCTTCTTCAGAAAGAAATAAATTTTTTAATGAAGAATTAATGGACAAGGTTTATGAAAAATTCAGACAGATAGGTTTTGCATATACTGCTCTTGATCTTAAAGGATACAGGACAGGAAGTATGAATGAGACATTGAATAAGTGATTATGCAATAGGATTACCAATCCCTTATTAATGAATTCAAAAAATCCCTGATGAAGTTATTTTGTACATCAGGGCGTTTTATTGACAGTTTATTATTACAAAAATACAATAAAGCTATATAATCAATTATTTTATTTAACACATTGTTATGGTTAATTATAGGTAAAAATATTGATAATATATGCATACAGCATTTTATTTGGAGGAATTAAATTGAGTAAACGTCAGGAAGTTATTGTGGGACAGGATGAAATACAAAAGCAAATGGAGTATATACATTATGTAAAAGAGCAAACAAACGGCAAGCTGTTAAAATATTATATTCATACATTTGGCTGCCAGATGAATGAAAACGATTCTGAGAGATTAGCAGGAATGCTTACAGAGATGGGATATACTGAAACAGACAGAGCGGATGACAGTGATCTTGTTATTTTTAACACATGCTGTGTAAGAGAAAACGCTGAGTTAAAAGTATATGGGCATTTGGGAGCTTTAAAAAAGTTAAAAGAGAATAAGCCTGAAATGATTATATCGATTTGCGGATGCATGATGCAGCAAAAAGAAGTTGTAGAGCATATAACCAAAACATATCCATATGTTGATTTGATTTTTGGTACGCACAATTTGCACAGGTTCCCCGAGCTTGTTTACAATGCTCTTACTTCCGGAAGCAAAATTGTTGATACTTCAGAGTCCAACGGAGTTATAGCAGAAGGAATGCCTATAGAAAGAAAGGACAAGATTAAAGCCTGGGTAACAATCATGTATGGCTGTAATAATTTCTGTTCCTATTGTATTGTACCTTATGTAAGAGGAAGAGAAAGAAGCAGAAAAGCGGAAGATATTGTAAAGGAAGTAGAAGGTCTTTGCAAAGACGGTGTAAAAGAAATAACATTATTAGGGCAAAATGTTAATTCATATGGCAAAGATTTTAATAATGGAACAAGCTTTGCTTCTCTGTTATATATGCTAAATGAAATAGACGGACTAGAAAGAATCAGATTTATGACATCACATCCAAAAGACCTTTCTGATGAGCTAATAACCGCTATGAAAGAATGCTCGAAAGTATGCGAGCATCTGCACCTGCCTGTTCAAGCTGGAAGCACAAGAGTGCTGGAGATGATGAACAGAAGGTATACAAAAGAAAAATATCTTGAACTAACGGAAAAAATAAAGAAGGAGATACCCGGTATTGCATTAACGACAGACATAATAGTAGGCTTCCCCGGAGAAACTGAAGTAGATTTTGAAGATACTCTGGATGTAGTAAGGAAAGTAAGATTTGATTCCGCATATACATTTCTATATTCTAAACGAACAGGTACTCCTGCAGCTAGAAGTACCGAACAAATTCCGGAAGAAGTGAAAAAAGAAAGATTTTTAAGGCTTCTTGAAATCCAGAATGAAATAAGCAAAGAAATAAACGATAAGCTTAAGGGAGCGGAGCTTGAAGTTCTGGTTGAAGGATTAAGCAAGAATAATGAGAATAATTATACAGGAAGAACCCGCACAAACAAAATAGTAAATTTCAAAGGCAGCGAAGATATGGTCGGGAAACTGGTTACTGTAAGAATAGATAAAATACAAACATGGTCCCTTGAAGGTACGGTAATAAGATAATTAATATTAAACTAAACTGTAAACGGGTGGTAAAATATTATGGATTTATTTGAAAAAGCAAAAGAGCTTGGTGAGTTAATAGCTGAATCAAAAGAAATGAAAAAATTAAAAGATTATGAGGCAGCTGTAGAAGCAGATAGAAAAGCAAAGGTTCTCCTTGGGGAATACAAACTGCTGCAGATTGAACTGGCAAAAGCAAAAAAGGAAAACAGGGATACTTCCATAATAGACGGAATAAGCAAGCTGCTTCTCGAGAAAGAAAAGCAGGTAAATGAATATGAAACAACATGTAAATTTGTAGAAGCTAAAAATGAATTTGATAAATTAATTAGAAATGTTAATAATGTAATAAAATTTGCTATTACAGGAGAAATAGAATGTACGCCGGACAAATGCGGTTCCTGCGGCAAAGGATGTAAATAGAGGGGTTGGAATATTATGCCGGTAACACCGATGATGCAGCAATATCTAGATATAAAAGAGCAATATAAAGATTGTATATTGTTTTTCAGACTTGGGGATTTTTATGAAATGTTTTTTGAAGATGCAGAAACTGCGTCTAGAGAATTGGAAATAACCTTAACAGGCAAGGATTGCGGTTTGGATGAAAGAGCACCGATGTGCGGAGTTCCCTTTCATTCAGCTGATACATATATAGCTAAGCTTATTAATAAAGGTTATAAAGTTGCAATTTGCGAACAGGTAGAAGATCCGGCTCTTGCGAAGGGCATTGTAAAAAGAGAAGTTATAAAGGTGGTTACACCCGGAACAGTAACCGATACCAATATGCTTGATGATAAAAAAAATAATTATTTGATGTGTGTGTATAAGCAATGTAATTATTTTGGTATCGCAGTAGTTGATATAACTACAGGTGAGTTTTCCGCAACCCGGATAAACTATGGAAATACTAAAGCTAAACTTATTGACGAGATTGCAAAATATAATCCGTCAGAAATACTGGTAAATAATGAAGTTATATGCGATTCAGAATTATTGGATATCATAAAAAATAAGCTCAATATATATATTTCTGCCTTTAGTGATGAATATTTCACCAATGTAAATGCCAGAAATAAAATAAGCTCATTAATTCCTGACTGTGAAATTATCGATAATGAGTTTGACCTTTCAGTAAACGCTTCAGGAGCTTTACTTGAATACCTTGAACAAACTCAGAAATCAAGTCTTAGCCATATACAGACGATAAAGTCCTATGATATAGAAAAGTATATGGTACTTGACCTGTCTACCAGAAGAAACCTGGAGCTTACGGAAACAATAAGGGACAAGTCGAGAAAAGGTACTTTGCTGTGGGTTCTTGACAAAACCGTAACGTCTATGGGAGGCAGGATGCTCAGAAAATGGATGGAACAGCCTCTTATAAATGTTCATGATATCAATGACAGGCTGAATGCTGTAAGTGAGTTTAAAGATAAATTTATGTTAAGAATGGAAATACGAGAGTTATTAAAAAATGTTTATGATATTGAAAGGCTTATAGGAAAGGTTGTATTAGGTTCAGCAAACTGCAGGGATTTAATAGCTTTACGTAATTCTCTGGCTCAGCTGCCTCAGATAACCAATATTATGAAAGAATGCGAAGCGCCTTTAAATAAGAATATATTTAATAGTATTGATACTCTCGAAGACGTACATAAGCTGATAGATGATACCATAGAGGAAGAACCTCCGGTTTCTGTTAAGGAAGGCGGTATAATTAAAAAAGGATACAGTGAAGAGGTGGATAATCTAAGAAGAGCAGCAACCGAAGGCAAAAGCTGGATTGCGTCAATTGAGGCTTCGGAAAGAGAAAAAACAGGTATTAAGAATTTAAAAATAGGGTTTAATAAGGTATTTGGGTATTATATTGAAGTAACTAAGTCATATTATGACCTTGTACCTGAAACATATATCAGAAAACAGACCCTTGCTAACTGTGAAAGATATATAACACAGGAATTGAAAGAAATAGAAGAGACCATACTGGGAGCTGAAGAAAAGGTAGTAAAGGTTGAATATGAAATATTTGTGGATATAAGAAATAGAGTTGCACAACAGGTAGATAGAATCAAAAAGACGGCTGTATGCATAGCACAGATAGATGTGCTGTCATCATTTGCAGAAGTAGCTGACAGAGAATCATATACGATGCCGGAAGTATCAAATGATGAAATAATCGAGATAAAAGACGGAAGGCATCCGGTAGTTGAAAAGACTATGGGGCAGAATTCATTTGTACCTAATGATACCTTGCTGGATATGTCAGAAAACCGGCTTGCAATAATTACAGGCCCAAATATGGCAGGAAAATCTACATATATGCGTCAGACTGCCTTAATTGTACTAATGGCGCAGATAGGCAGCTTTGTTCCTGCCTCAAGCGCAAAAATTGGAATTACTGACAGAATATTCACCAGAGTCGGTGCTTCTGATGACCTTGCATCAGGGCAAAGCACATTTATGGTGGAAATGACCGAAGTAGCCAATATCCTTGCCAATGCAACTCCAAGAAGCCTTCTTATTCTTGACGAAATAGGAAGGGGTACAAGTACATTTGACGGCCTAAGCATTGCCTGGTCCGTCATAGAGTACATTGCAAGCAAAGAAAATATTGGATGCAGGACACTGTTTGCCACTCATTATCATGAATTAACGGAACTGGAAGGAAAACTTACGGGTATTAAAAATTACTGCATTACAGTAAAAGAAGAAGGAGACGACATTATATTCCTTCGTAAAATTATACGCGGAGGTGCGGACGGTAGCTACGGAATACAGGTAGCAAAGCTTGCAGGTGTACCTCAGCCGGTAATAGACAGGGCTAAAGAGATTTTGAAAATACTTGAAGAAGAAGATATAAGCAAGAAAGAAGCAAAAATAAGAAAGACCAGTACAGTAATAGAAGGGCAGATAGATATGTTTGCTGTAAACAGTCTCACTAAGTCCATGAGCGAAATTATAGATGAGCTGAAAAGTATTGAGATAACTAATTTAACACCGCTGGATGCGATGAACATACTGTACAGGCTGCAGAAGAAGGCGAGGAGTCTGGGGTAGAGGGTTTGCCGCTTTTGACCGACCAAAAGCGGAGCAAAAGTCGCTTTTCAAAATGGGACATTTCTCAGCAAGGATGACACTCGATAGCAGAGAAGTGTCTCCTAACCTTGTACGTTCTGTTGCGCCTAAAAAAGACATCGTGTCATTTTTACCTCGTCGTCTGTTTTTCTATCGAGTGTATTGACGAAGCTTTCAAAGGCTCATATTGCAGCCGTTGTAGAAATAAAATTACAAGGATGACCTACATAAACAGAAAAGGGTTCAACCAACCTTAATAAATGAGTCCAAGAACTGATTTCCAACAAGACGTTTGAAAGAATTGAATAGTAAGACAGGATAAATAATATAACTTATTTGTAGAGAGTGCAATTTGAGGAGTATATTATGGTGCGGATTCTAGTAGTTGAAGATGATAAAAATACAAGGAAGTATATAGAGGCGGTGTTGACTGCTGAGAATTATACCGTGATTACTGCTGCGAATGGTGAGGAAGCGCTGGATGTGATGGAAAGAGAGCATATTGATCTGGTGGTTCTGGACATTATGATGCCTAAGATGGATGGCTATGAATTTACAAAAGCGCTGCGGGACAGCAGCAATAATCTGCCGATACTTATGGTTTCTGCCAAGCAGCTCCCAAAAGACAAGCACAAAGCATTCCTTGTGGGAACTGATGATTATATGACAAAACCGTTTGACGCACAGGAAATGATATTACGCATAAAAGCACTTTTACGCCGTGCGCAGATTGCAAATGAACAAAAAATAGTAATCGGTGATGTAACGCTGGATTACAATAGCTTTACTGTAACAAAAGGAAATGAAGTTCAGGAACTTCCGCAAAAGGAGTTTTTGCTTCTTTGGAAGCTCCTATCCTATCCGGGCAAGATATTTACCCGTATTCAGTTAATGGATGAAATCTGGGGAAATGAGAGCGAATCCGGCTGGGAAACGGTGACTGTGCATATCGCCAGACTTCGTAAAAGGTTTGAAGGCTGGAATGAATTCGAAATAGAATCGGTTCGCGGCCTTGGGTATAAGGCGGTGAAAAAGGTATGAAAGGAATAGAGAGAAAACACAGATTAGCCCTGACCATACTGTTTTCATCTGTCGTATTTTGTTTTTTCATAATGACAATGCTAATAGTAGGAATTGTCATAATTTTTTTGATACACAAAGGAGTTTTAAGCCATGGCAGAGATGTGCCGAGAGTAGATCATTTGATAATCAATATAATGATTGCAAGTGTTCTTCTTGGAGCAATACTGACTGCAGTAGCAAGCCGTATTCCCCTTAAACCGGTCAATTCTTTTATTAATGCTATGAATCGGTTGGCTTCCGGTGATTATAAGACACGTCTGCAATTCGGTAAATTTTTTGACAGGTTTTCCATAGCTCAGGAACTGACAGAGAGCTTTAACCATATGGCCGAAGAGCTTGATAAAACAGAGATGCTCCGCTCCGACTTCATTAATAATTTTTCCCACGAGTTTAAAACACCGATTGTTTCTATAGCAGGATTTGCAAATCTCTTGAAGTATGGAAACCTTACAGATGAGCAAAAGGCTGAATATATAAATATTATCGAAGAGGAATCCCTGCGGCTTGCCGCAATGGCTACCAATGTACTGAATCTGACTAAGCTAGAAAATCAAACAATTCTGACAGGAGCAAGTGAATTTAACCTTTCTGAACAAATCCGTAACTGTGTTCTGCTTCTTGAAAATAAGTGGAGCAAAAAGAATATTGATCTCGACCTTGCATTTGAAGAATACAATATTTATGCTAACGAAGAAATGCTGAAAGAGGTTTGGATAAATCTGCTGGATAACGCATTTAAATTCAGTGACGAGGGCGGAACGGTGAGAATCAACATAACGGAAATTGAAGACAGGATTCTTGTATCTGTCTCAAATACGGGAGAGGAAATACCGGAGAAGGCAAAAGAACTTATTTTCCGAAAATTTTATAAGGTAGATGAATCTCATTCCAGCACAGGTAACGGGATTGGGCTGGCTATAGTCAAAAAAATCGTGGAGTTGCACGGTGGTGACGTTATTGTTTCATCCGGCAATCGTAAAACAGTGTTTACCGTTTCTTTGCCCAAATAAATAATTAAATTTACTGTGTGACATTATGCTCCCTTTATGATTAACGGTTTAGATAAAAGACTGTTAACTATAAAGAGGAGCATTTTTTATACAAAAGTTTATTTTAGTTTAGTTTCAGTTTAGATAAGAGTGCTATAAAAACATTGCATATTTGAGGAGGCGATGTGTAGATTGAAAAAGAGACGGGAAGGAAAGTTTCGCATCAGTTCAGTAGTATAAAGCAACTTCTGCTGAAAAGCGACTTAAGGAGGTCCTTATGAAAAAATGGTTTTCAAATTTAGGATATAAGTTAAATATTTTTATGCAGGGGCGTTACGGTTATGATGAACTCTCACGATTCTTATTAATAACCGGGCTTATTATGATGCTCATTTCCGGTTTTAAATATCTTCATTTATTATATCTCCTTGGGTTTGCCATGCTGCTATGGTCATTATTTCGAACTCTTTCAAAGAATATTTACAAAAGGCAGATGGAACGCAGCAAATATCTTGGTATCAAGAATAAAACCGTTCATAAATTCCGTGTGTATAAAAACATATGGCGTGACCGGAAAACCCACAAGTATTATAAATGCCCTGGCTGCAGGAACTTTGTACGCATAAAAAAACCGGAGAAAGGCAGAAAAATTATGATTACTTGTCCTAAATGCAAATACAGCTTTGAAAAAAGAACATAGGAAGGTGATTAATAGAACCCAGATCCGGCAAGGTCCAGAAAATTCATTCACCGTTACATTTGCAGGAAAATAAATTTAAATTTTCTGGTGGTACGCTTAATTTCCTACTTTGTACAAATAATACTATATAGTTTGCTGCTTGTGCGCTGACAAAAAGGAGGAAAGAAATGGGCAAAGCAATAGGAATAGACCTTGGCACTACAAACAGTTGCGTTGCTGTTGTGGAAGGCGGAAAACCTGTTATAATACCTAACGAAAAAGGTAACCGAACTACTCCTAGCGTTGTTGCGTTTACAAAGGAAGGGGAACGTCTTGTAGGTGAAGCAGCAATGAGGCAGGCAATTATCAACAGTGAGCGCACTATTAGATCTGTAAAACGTCACATGGGTACTAATTGGAAAAAAGAAATAGACGGAAAATATTATTTACCCCAGGAAATTAGCGCAATGATACTGCGTAAACTAAAAACGGATGCGGAAGCCTACCTTGGTGATAAAGTAACGGATGCGGTTATTACTGTCCCTGCGTATTTTAACGATATACAGCGTCAGGCAACAAAGGATGCCGGGCGTATTGCAGGATTAAATGTCATGCGTATTATAAATGAACCCACCAGTGCTGCACTTGCATATGGATTAAATAACGGTACACAACAGAAAGTAATGGTATACGATCTTGGTGGCGGCACCTTTGACGTTTCAATTATCGAGATTGGCGAAGGCGTTATTGAAGTTCTTGCCACGAGCGGGGATAATCACCTTGGCGGAGATGATTTTGACGAGCGCATAATTAACCATCTAGTGGATGTGATTAAAAAGGAATATCATGTAGATATTAGTAAAGATTTTGCTGCATGTCAGCGTATAAAGGAAGCTGCTGAGCAGGCGAAAAAGGAACTTTCCAGTTCAGAAAACAGTTATATAACGCTTCCATACTTAACACAGGTGCGCGGAAATACCATTAACTTTGAATATAATCTTACACGAAAAGTATTCAATGATTTGACCCGCGACCTTGTGGAACGGACAGTCATTCCTGTACAGAATGCACTGATGGATGCAGGAATAGCAGCATCAGAACTTGGTAAGGTATTATTGGTTGGCGGATCCACAAGGATACCTGCTGTTCAGGAAAAAGTACGGGAACTTACGGGGTTGATTCCTTCACAGAGCATTAATCCTGATGAATGCGTGGCTCAAGGAGCTGCTGTGCAGGCGGATACACTTACAGGCGGAGCGATCACGCTCTATGGTGGTAGCAATATCCTGTTGCTTGATGTTACGCCCCTAAGCCTGTCCATAGAAACACTAGGTGGTGTGGCTACAAAGCTTGTGGAACGAAATACGACGCTTCCTGTGCATTGTTCGAAGATTTTCACAACAGCTGCGCCGTTTCAGAGAAGTGTGGATATACACGTCCTGCAGGGAGAACGCCCGATGGCAAAAGATAATAAAACCATTGGAAAATTCAGACTAAGCGGAATAAAGCCGGCACCTGCCGGAGTCCCGCAAATTGAAGTTACGTTTGATATAGATACAAATGGTATTTTGAAGGTATCGGCAAAGGATTTGGATACATGCAAGGAACAATCAATTATAATTACCGATAATGAGCGTATGTCTGATGCTGAAATCGAACAGGCAATTCGTGATGCGGAGATGTATGTGAAGCAGGATGATATCCGGCGCCAGGTAATTAACATAACTTATGAGGCAAACAAATGTCTTAACCGCGCTGAAACAGCACTTGGCAAAATTAAAAAGGAACTTCCGAAGGAAGAAAGAAAAAAGATTAAAGCTGATATTACTAATCTGAGAAAAATGCTTGTAAAATTAAAACCGGATAAAATGATAGAAAGTGACATATCATCTGTACGTAATGCTATTGATCAATTGAATTCAAACAGTGCAAATGCTTGTCGTATGGCAGGTATTGACATAGAAAGTAAGTAAGGAGGAAATAATTTGCTGGAACTTAAAAATATAATTAAGATTTACCCTACTGGTGGCGAAAATGTAGAGGCATTGAAAGGAATAGATCTGAAATTTCGTGATAGTGAATTCGTATCGATTCTGGGCCCATCCGGTTGCGGAAAAACAACTATGTTGAATATTATCGGAGGGCTTGACCAGTGTACCTCCGGAGATCTTATAATTAACGGCAGATCAACAAAAGAATATAAAGACAGAGATTGGGATGCATACAGAAATCATTCCGTTGGTTTTGTTTTTCAAACATATAATTTAATACCTCATCAGACGGTATTGGCAAATGTTGAGCTTGCCCTTACATTGTCAGGTGTATCTAAACTGGAAAGGCGCAAACGCGCAAAAGAAGCGCTGGAAAAGGTTGGTCTTGCAGATCAGATACGAAAGAAACCGTCAGAATTGTCCGGCGGACAGATGCAGAGAGTTGCTATAGCCCGTGCTATAGTAAATAATCCGGATATCATATTAGCCGATGAACCGACAGGAGCCCTTGATACTGAAACAAGCATACAGGTTATGGATATTCTCAAAGAGATCGCAAAGGACCGCCTTGTTATTATGGTAACCCACAATCCGGATCTGGCGGAGAAATATTCAACACGTATCGTAAGAATGCTTGACGGTAAGATTATCAGCGACAGTATACCTCTTTCTGAAGAAGAGATAAAGAGGGAAGCTGCTAAAGCACAAGTGAGGGAAGAGACTAATCGTAAGAAAAAAATGCCGTCGATGTCCTTTGGAACTTCATTTGGACTTTCGCTTAAAAATCTATTTACAAAAAAAGGAAGAACAGCGCTGACCAGTTTTGCCGGCTCTATCGGTATCATTGGTATTGCATTAATTTATGCAGTATCCCATGGTACTACTGCATTTATCGATTCTGTGCAGGAAGAAACCCTTACTTCTTACCCTTTAACTATAGAAGCACAAAATGTTGATACTTCTACATTGCTTTCAACATTTATGGGAAAAGCAAAATCCGTTTCTAAGCATGAGAATGACGCTGTTTATCAAAAAGCAATGCTTTATGAAATGATGAATGCGATGAATTCCCTTGACACCCAGAAGAACGATTTAAAAGCTTTTAAGAAATATATTGAAAATGAGCGGGCAAATGCAAACAGCAAACTAAGCACGGCTCTGGCAGGTGTACAGTATACATATGATACCGATCTTTTAATCTACACAAAAAATGTCGACGGTACGATTATACGTTCCGATACGGAAGCTATGACGCTGGAACTTATGAAAAAGTATGTGGGCGTAGATATGTCCAATATGATAGCATTGCGCGATAAGACTGTTATGGGCAGCGCTTCATCAATGATGACT
>Ga0134092_1001812_pt1 | contig 17761 bp, 14 predicted proteins | sample 3_6taG_FD_94454 | JGI IMG/M metagenome (GOLD analysis project Ga0134092, IMG submission 94454) | Switchgrass degrading microbial communities from high solid loading bioreactors in New Hampshire, USA - 3_6_20_6_A3 metaG | ecosystem: Engineered > Bioreactor > Semi-continuous > Anaerobic >... | reverse complement strand
ACCATAGTTGAGAACCTCCTGTATGTTTGGATTGGACACCTAAATCATACATGATTTCTCACTATGGTTGTTAATTTTTTTACTACATTTTACCTGTTGCATTTAATTTTACAATTAACCATAAATACAGTATTCCTTAACTTGTTAAAATATTATTGAAAATTTAAAACCGGTAAATTATAATACAAGGGTTGATATAAATTAAGGTTTTCTAATTAAACTAACAAAAGCATACGCTGCTAAAAAGAGTAAACTGCGGCTTATGTTTGAAACGGAGGAACGAAATTGGATCTTATAACTATAATATTAACGGCTTTAGGCCTTGCGATGGACGCTTTTGCAGTATCTATATCCTGTGGAATTTCGGATGACAAAAATACATCACGTAATGCACTTAAAGTGGGAATTGCTTTCGGTCTTTTTCAAGGAGGAATGACTACATTAGGGTGGCTTGCAGGTTTGTCCTTTAGGGTTTGGATAGAGAACATAGATCATTGGGTTGCTTTTTTATTACTGGGAATTATAGGTGCTAAAATGATATGGGAAGCCTTTGAGGATGAGAATGAGTGTATCGCACTTACCAGTTTAAAAATACTTATAACACTTGCTATTGCCACAAGTATTGATGCTCTCGCAGTAGGAATCAGTTTTTCAGCATTAAAGATAGATATATTGTTACCTGCTCTATTGATCGGTTTAATTACTTTTGCATTGTCTTACTTCGGAGTCTTCTTAGGGAAGATGATTGGATGTAATTCCAAGTTCAAAAAATATGTGGATGTTTTTGGCGGTATAATCCTTATAGGTATAGGATTGAAAATTTTGCTCGAACATATGCTATAAAGGGAATTAAAATTTAATATTTTATACCCGCTTTAATAAAAAAGAATTGGAATATATGCCTGCGATAATATACGCAGGTTTTTATATTTTATGGGGTATTGAAGGATTATAGTTAACAAATTATGTTATATAGGAATAGTATATTACAGAAAGATTGAGATGAAAGTGGAAAAAGTATGTATAAGGTTATGATTGATCCCGGCCATGGAGGAAAAGATAAATCAAATGTCGGGCCAACCGGTTATGTTGAAGCAGACGGTGCATTAGATATATCCCTTAAGTTGCGAGATGAACTGCTTGCCACTAAGGCTTTTGAAGTGAGGCTTACAAGAGAAACCGATGTTTATTTGGAGGTTAGGGAACGGGGCAAGATGGCTGCTCAGTGGGGAGCAGATTTATTTATATCCGAACATTCAAATGCTTCAGGATTGGCTAATAACACCAGCATTAGGGGAACTGAAGTATATTCGAGCGTTAAACGCAAAGATGATGCTTTGGCCGCAGAAATGTCAAAGGCAATTGCTCAAGCAATTGGCACGATAGATAGAGGTGCTAAAAAGCGTGAGAGTACTGTATACCCTGGGGAGGATTATTATGGAGTAATTGATGCTGCTGCTGACGGTGGTGTTCCACATATTCTTTTAATTGAAAATGCTTTTCACGACAATAGGCAAGACGAAGCTTTGTTAAAGGATCCGGAAAAGAGAACTGCTATTGCTAAAGCTCAGGCTGCTGTTATATGCAGATTTTTTGGTGTTTCAACAGAAGGAGGTAATAATTTGAACTGGAAGCAAAAAATAGTCCAAGAAGCTTTGGATTTAGGGTTGATAACAGATAAAAGCTGGGTTGACAAGGCAGAGGATCCGGCTACTATTTGGTTTGTGTGTGCAGTGGCAATAAATTTGCTTAATAAATTAAAGGCCTAATTTAATGCGTAAAAAACATTATTGTGGAGGTTTGGCTATGGAAAAGGATACAAGACCTTCACTTTTTTCGTCTTTTAATGGGATAATAAAGTTTGCTTGATATAAGAAACACTATTTTTTATCATTGTATTATGGGTACTGCATTGATAAATTCTGTAACCTAAAAAGGTGGGGAACCGATGATAAGAGATGCAATATGGGATATGATATATAACATTTTTGCCGATATATTTATAAAGTTGGATCAAGTCAATCCCATTGAAACAGGTAAAATTACGGATAATTTATTTGTTGTCAGGACAGGAACGGCCAATTTTTATTTATATAAAACCGAACACAGTATAATAGCTTTTGACTGCGGATATGGGAAATGTCAAATAAAGAGGGAACTCTACAGATTGGGGATTAATCCTGAGAGCATTACTCACTTGTTTTTAACTCATTCGGATTTTGACCATGCCAACGGACTATCGGTATTTGAAAACGCAAAAATATATCTATCTTTCGATGAGGAACAGTTGATAAACGGAAAAAAGGCCAGAAAGTTTGGGGTTATTTATAACTCTAGAATAAAGAGGGAATATCATTTACTAAAAGACAACGATTTAGTCACCGTAGATTCGACAAAAATAAGAGCTATAGCTGCACCGGGACATACTACCGGATCCATGTCCTATTTAATTGACAATAAGATATTGATTATTGGCGATGCCTTTAGAATTATCAATGGAAAGGTATGCCCAATAAAACTGTACAATATGGATTCAAAAAAGCACAGGGAATCTATAAGAAAACTTGCGAAATTAAAAAACGTTGAATTGGTATGTACAGGACATAGGGGTTATTACGACAGATTTGACGAAGCCATTGAAAACTGGAAATAGATTTAGTCTTCTATTAAAAATTAATATAAAAGTTAATATAAAGGAGAGTTTAATGGGCCTTGGATACATAAGCAAAAAAGGGATAAGTAGTACTGTTATGGGAGTTTGAAATATATAAATATGATTCGGAATTAGGTTAATTTGGATTGCTTTAAGAGACGGAAACATAACTTTCTGTTTTTTACTGGAAAGTTTATGTTTCTGCCTCATTATAGTTTATGTAATTTAATCTTCTGCTTTATTTACTTTCTAAAAACCGTTATTGAAGTGGTTCATATCATTGAAAGAGTTTCCATGGTCTAAATTATAACCGCCATGTTCAAAGGGAGTTGCCGATTTCATTGCTTCTTCCATACTCCAATTGACAAACTGTTGATGCTGCTGACGGTTCATTTCATCCATAAACTGTTGCTGCTGAAAGTTCATTTCATCTGTAAAGTGCTGATGTTGGCGATGCTTAGAATTTCGGGTGTTTTGTAATCGATAATTTTTTATAGTGTCTCTAATTTTTGAGATTGAAATTACATGAATTATGCCTACTATAAATATTGTATTTATAATAAAAAAACACATAATTGCAAATATTATAAAAAACCACATAGTAATAAACATTCCTTTCGATTTATTCAAGGCTAAAGCACAACTGAAGAAGTCAAGAGTATGGAATAATTTCAGTCGATTATTTTGCTAAAATTCCTGCAATTTTCTCACCGCCTTCATCAACGTATTATTTCTTATTTGAATCTTATCGGCAATATATAAATGGAATTTTATATTTTTCAACTTAAAAAAGCAGCAAATAGCATACCTCTACCTATATTTGTCCAGAAAATTTTTAATTAAAGAAAGTATTGAGTATTGATATAAAAAGGTACTGCCCCAAAATTATCTTATTTTGAGGCAGTACCCGTTATTGATTATGGAATCTTATGAGTATTTTTTATAACCGCATATGGAGCTAAAATCGTCTACTTAGCTTTTAGCACCCCATAACTCAACTTCTCCGATATGTACATAGTCATCTCCGACAACTCGGTTGACGTATATTCTTATAATCTTTTTTTCGATAGGTGAGTCTAATATAGCTTCGTCCCAATTTCCATCTACATCTCTTCTTTCAGGAACAATGAGCTGATAAGTACCTGACTTGTCTTCCAAATCACTTATTGAGTCGGCTGCTTCTACCCACCAATTATTGATGTCAATATTTGAATATCCGTTTTGACCTAAGAAAACTTTAATTTTAGATAATTTAACAGATGTATCGTATGGAAACTCAATCTGAATATATGCCGGATTAATGCCGTCAGAGACATATACACTATCAATGTTATCATCAAAAGCATTGTCTAAATTAGAATAATACACAAAGTCAGTACTTGTTTTAATAGCATCGGATAAGTCGAGTTTGTAGTCGGTAACAACATTTAATTCGATGCTGTCGGAATATAATCCATTTCCGTCTTTTGCCCTTACTATATACGTGTAGGATTTTCCTATATCAATACTTGTATCGGTATAGCTTAGGCTTGAAGTATGTCCAATTACCTGTCCATCTCTTAGAATATCATATCCTGCTATATCCATAGAACTGGGTATGGAAATCCAGTCTAGGACAACAGCGTGGTCACTAATTGAATATGTAAGAGCTTTAACTACACTTCCGGGCATCGCTATAACAAGAATATTACTAGGTTGTGACAACAAGCCCGATTTATCTTTAGCTATAACATAAAACGCATATGTAGCTCCGGGAACTAAGTTTCTTATGTTATAAAATCTACTATTTGATGTACCTATTAACTCAAAGGTATCTCCAATTTGTTGGTATATGTTATAACCCTCAACTTTTTCGTCATCAATGGATTCTTGCCACGACAGGGTAAGAGTAGTACCTGACGCAGTACCCTCAAGATTCTCAGGTGCTGTAGGAGGAGTATTGTCAACTTTCAGCTCGGTGGTATAGTAACGGTGAACTTCCGCCAGACTTGACCAATTGCCGCTCCATTCATAATCGTTCGAACCCAAAGCCGGTGCATATGTAAACTGCATTCCGAGAATTCTGCCGGGATTTAATCGAATTCCCGTAATGATATTTGAAGAAGCTTGAGGGCTCCAGTATGAATAGCCAACTCCCGGGCCAAGGTCCTTTGTAAATTTACAAGTCATAGTATAGTATCCTTCTTCATCCGGACCGGTTACTGCAAGCTGAGAATCGAGTATATCGTTATGTTCTCCTAATCTAACTTTAGAAGTAGGAGAGTCGGGATTAAGGTAAATTGCTTTATTTCCCCTTGATGTTTGATAGCAATCGCCATAAGCTTTTTCTGTTTGTTTTACAATTTCCCAATCGGTAGTTCCTGATTCGGCAAAAACTCCATCTGTTTCCCATGAACCGTTATGACCGCTTCCGTCAAGGGACATCCAAACTTTTATCTTTTTGTTGGATCGGACGCCCAAGTAAAGATAGTTGTCGTCCCAGCCGGAATAAAATTCTGCATCAAGGGAATTGTCATACTGGAACGAAGGGATGGAGGCAAGCTTTGTCCAACCATCACCGATAGTTCCGTCAATTACCGGTGAAGTACGGAATTTATATATTGCGGGGCTAAAATCGCAAAATGGAGTAGGGTCTTGACCGTCCGGTATTCCATCGTTATCTGTGTCATAGCTTAAAGGATTAGATCCCCTGTATATACCTGCATAATATTCCTCAAGATCGTTAAGGCCGTCCGAATCGGTATCTGCCTTATCAGGACTTGATCCGAATCTAGCTTCATCAATGACTAGCCTTGGATCATTGTCAGCCATTAAATCTTTATCATTATCAATAAATTCTATATATCCTTCGTGCATTCTGACAGGCTTGTCATAATCCTTGAATACCCTCAAAACTTGTGCCATTCCGTCAAAATCTTCTCCGGCGACAAATTCATAACCTTCCTCTATCGGATAAGCCCATGGGAAATGATTAAAAATCATATAATACCCATCATCCTCGTATAAGGAATCTAAGGCATGTCCAATTTCGTGGGTAAAAAGCCAAACAACATGAGAATATAATTCCCCTTTGTCATGGTCCTTACAATATGGACTCATAGTAGAATTGTACGGATAGAAACCCAATCCATAATGGGTGTCGCCTAAAATTGGAGGGCCACCCCATCCTCCGCCACCGTTGTCCATTTCTTTTGCAATAAGAAAGAGTAAATCAAACTGGTATTTTTGAATTCCCAGAGATTCCAATTCCCTTTCAATAACGCTCATATCCGGAGCTGTACTGCTTGAAACTACAGGACATTTTGAGTCTATTACAAAAAATGTAGGTTGAATATTAAGTCTTCCCTTTGAGTTTCTGTAAAAAAATTCTACACCTTTATTAACTGAATTTATTGCTCTTTGAACATCTATACCCGGTGAATAAATAGGTACAAGGAGTCTGAAGTTTGTAATAGTACTAAGATTTGACTTCGACGAGGATAATGTTGTTGAAACTTCCTGAGAAAAATTAGAGATTATTGTTCCGCTGCTATCTATGGCTGCTACTTTGTAATAGTATTTTTTGCCGGGAATTAGCTTGTAATCGGTATATTCAATAGTATTACTTCCATAACTACATGTTGCATAGGCTATTGGGGTTGGAGAATATGTACTGTTTGAAAGCCTTCTGAATATTGCGTAACCTGCAGCAGCAGGATTGTCTACTTTATTCCATTTAAGTGATGCTGTTGAATAATAGCCCGTAACCTCCAAACCTTGAGGTGCTTCGATATAATTTGAACCTAATACATTTATTTGAGCAAAAAAGAGAATCTGAGCAATAAATAAAGCAACGAAAAGTATTGTATACTTTCTTTGTTTTTTTATTTTCGGCATAATGCCATCCCCCTTTAGTAAAATCTCTAGTAGCCACTGCTGATTTGTTTGAAATTTCTACAACACTATCTACCTCCTAGCAGGTAAACTTTTATATTTTAATTAGAATATTCTCGAAAAGGGTCAATAGCATTAATATATTACCATAATGGGTTATAAATGGAAATAGTTCAAAATTAATATTAGTTATGTCAATATTACGGAAATCAACTCTTAATTGTAGAAAGGTTAAAATTGAAAGAAGGATTGGTAGAGGCATTTGTACTTTTGCTGATATTTTTAGATGTTGACGTTGAATGCAAGAACCGGTTCAAAATAAAATAACCTACCTGATTAAGCAGGTTATTGAATCTGGTGCGAGGGAAGGGATTTGAACCCTCACAACCTTGCGGCCACTAGAACCTGAATCTAGCGCGTCTGCCAGTTCCGCCACCCTCGCATACTTGACTAGATTATTTTACTAGATAAATTGGAGAATTTCAAGTGGTAAAATATATTTTTTACAAAAAGTATCTAGGAATTTTAAAAGAAATATGTTAATATTTAAGCGACAAAAAAGTATAAAAGTTCCAATCTATTAGACAAAAATATAGAGAATAAAGACAGAGAAAAAAGAGAGAAAAAGAAGAAACACGTCTTTGGGGAGGGGAACAAACTTGAGGTCTATGAGAGTTTCAAATGACAGAATACTAAATCGTGTTACTGAGGTTTTTGAAAGATGTTCGCAACAAGTTGGAGTTAACATAGTTAGTGTTGTTTTATATGGGTCTAGAGCAAGAGGAGATTATACTTCACAAAGCGATTACGAATTTCTTATTTTAATAGAAGATAATGTAGAATTAATGAAGTTTATATTAATGAATGAAACGTTAAAGTATGAGCTTTTGAAAGAAAGATTTCTCAATGTAAAAACTCTTTTGTATACACCCCATGTATTTGAAGAATTATTATATACCGATAAATTAGCGGGAACTTTTCTTTATATGATTTGCAGAGATAATATACCGTTGTTTGATAGAAAAGGAACTTTTAGGTCGATAAAAGAGCGTTTAACAAGTGACAATAATACCAGAAAGAGTGAAGAAGAATTTCTAGAGCAATGTATAGATTTTTCAAGGCAAATGGGTTCTGAAAAGTGGGAAAGGAAATGGGACAGAATATTATTGCAGTTTAGGTATCAAAAAAGAAGAAAAAGTGCATATTGACAATTTAGTTTGAAAATAAATTTATACGTTTTAAAACAGATATTTAGGCTATTTAATAACTATTCAATATTCAGTTCAAAATTCCGTCAAATCACATTTTGAAATGGCGAAATAACTACAAAGAAGCTTATTATTTTGTAAAAAAATTTTTAATTCCAATAAAAATTTTTATGAAATCGTGGAAATTATAAATTTTTAATGCTTTATAATTTTTTTTTTTGCCATATAATAAATACTAAAGATAAAAGTAGGAGGAAACCGTTTTGAATAGAAAATTATTTGAATTTAAAGAGAATATTAAAGGGAAAAAAGTAGCAGTTCTTGGAATAGGAATCAGTCATATTCCTTTAATTAAATATTTGTATAATCTTGAAGTGGATATAACTGCTTTTGATAAATCCGATGAAAACAAGATTAAAGATGTAATTGACCAGTTTAAAGGTATGAATATTAAGTATAGCCTTGGAGAAGATTACTTAAAAAATCTAAAAGGATTCGATGTGATTTTCAAAACTCCGGGTATGCGATTTGATTTGCCTGAAATTGAGGAGGCCAGAAAAAACGGTGCAAAAGTGACTTCTGAAATGGAAGTTTTTTTTGAACTTTGTCCGGCACAAATCTTTGCGGTTACCGGAAGTGACGGAAAGACTACTACTACAACTCTTATATACAAAATGTTAGTGGAACAGGGATATAATTGTTGGCTTGGAGGAAATATCGGTACTCCTTTACTGGACAAAATTGATGAGATTAAAGAAACAGACAAGGTAGTCTTAGAACTTAGCAGTTTCCAATTACATACCATGACACAAAGTCCACAAGTTGCCGTTGTTACAAATCTTGCACCTAATCATCTGGATATGCACAAATCAATGGATGAGTATGTAGAGGCCAAAAAGAATATATATTTACATCAAAGGGCAAGTGATAAACTTATTATAAATTACGATAACGATATAACCCGGGAATTTAAAAAAGATGCTAAAGGAGAGGTTGTGTACTTCAGCCGGGTTAACAATATTGATACCGGGGCAAAAATGAATGGGAATATGCTGGTATATAGAGATGGAAAAGACGAAAAGGAGATAGTTAATGCCGAGGATATAGTGATTCCCGGAGTACATAATATTGAAAATTATCTTGCAGCCATTGCAGCTGTAATAGATTATGTGGACGTTGATACAATAAGAAAGGTAGCAACAACTTTTAAGGGAGTAGAACACAGGATAGAACTGGTTAGGGAACTTGACGGGGTTAAATTTTACAATGATTCTATTGCAAGCAGTCCATCTAGGACAATTGCCGGGTTAAATTCCTTCAAACATAAGGTAATACTTATAGCAGGCGGATATGATAAAAAAATTCCTTACGATGTCATGGGGGAAGTGCTTGTAAATAAGGTTAAGTGTCTTGTACTTATTGGACAGACAGCACCTAAAATAGAGCAGGCACTAATGAAGGAAATAGATAGAACAGGAAAAGGTGAGGATATACCGGTAATACACTGTCAGACACTAAGAGAAGCTGTTGAAAAGGCATATAATTTTGCAAAATCGGGAGACATAGTTATTATGTCACCGGCTAGTGCCAGTTTTGATATGTTTAAAAACTTTGAAGAAAGAGGAAAGCAGTTTAAAGATATTGTGAACTCTCTAGAAACCAAGAGTTAACAATACATTTATATAAAAATAAGAGGATTCCTGGCATTGATAGGTTCGGAAAATTAGCTGAGTACAAACTTAACGTCAGGAATTCCTTTTTTATTTTATTGCCCTAATCATCGCGGTATGGTTATCGTTTGGTAAGAAACCTACTAGCTCAACTGCGTTGAATCCTGCTGTTTTAATGGCGTCTAGTTCATGTTCAAGAGTTAGCGGTGTGTCAAAATGGACAAAGACATCATCTTTGATTCCGTCTCTAAGCCTGCGCCTTTTACATTCGGAAAAGGCCAGATCTTCTATCGCTTGAGATGTGGCAATATAATCACACTCAAGATATACGCCACCCGGTTTTAAACAGTCGAATATTTTCTTAAACAGAACTTCTTTCTTTTTGGCGGTGTAATGATGTAAAGTTTGAAAAGAGACAACTGCATCAAAACGTTCCTTTCCCATATCATATTTAAAATAATCCTCACAAACTAAAGTCAAATTCTTGTCCGGGTGCTTGGAATGAAGCTTCTGTAACATTTCTTTTGTCAAGTCCACTCCAACCGTTTGCAAATTTGGAAAACGGATAAAGATATAATCTAGCTCGAGGCCGCTTCCGCATCCGATATCTAAAAGAGTTTCTATGGACTCCGGTAATAATTCTGCCATCCATTGATAATAGCCCTTCCACTGTGACATGTGCTCTTCGTAGGAGTCAATACGAGCTTCAAAGAAACCTGCCATTGTTTCAAGAGGTTCATCTTTTGTTTCATCAAGCCATTTTTTCAGTTCTTGATAATCCTTATCCATAATATCTTTCTCCGCTTTTTAAAATTTAATCTAACAATAATCTAAATTAATTTATTATGAAAAGTCAAGAAGACAAAATTTTAAATTCAGCCTATTCTAGAGGTGAGACTTTAAACTTTTATCGATAGAAGCCATAAGTATGCGAAAAGAACTAATATTAAAATTAACGACAGAAAATCAAAAAACATAAAATAGCAATAAACCTTGTATACTGCATCAATACAGTTTACAAGGTTTATTGTTGGTGGGAGGAGATGGATTCGAACCATCGAAGTCAGTGACAACAGATTTACAGTCTGCCCCCTTTGGCCACTCGGGAATCCTCCCATATTTAATTGGTGCCCAGAGCCGGAATCGAACCAGCGACACGAGGATTTTCAGTCCTCTGCTCTACCAACTGAGCTATCTGGGCTGGTCTTACAAGTAATTTGGTGGGCCTTCAGGGACTCGAACCCCGGACCAACCGGTTATGAGCCGGTTGCTCTAACCAACTGAGCTAAAGGCCCTTGTTAAGACGACAAGTGATAGTATAAAGGAAAAACATATTTTCGTCAAGAGTTTTTTATAATTTTTTTTATAAATTGTGAGATGTTTTTTATATATAGGTCGTAAAGTTTAATAATATTTTGAGTTACTAAGTTAAAGGAATATTATTCTTGTAGTCTAATTGCATGTTAATATAGCTTTGTTGTATAATAAAGAGTAAATTTTATATTGTTGGAGAGTAATTAGAAAGTCTGAAGAGCAATTTCAAATTTATTATTAAAAAAATTGATTTTTAAACAAAACTAACTATTAAGTTAATTCAAATCTATGAGGTGAAAAATGGAATACATTAATGTATTAAAAGACCTTAGCACATACGTAGGAGTATCAGGAAGAGAAAAAGAAATATCCCGATATATTGAGGGGTTATTTAAAAATTATTGTGATGAAGTAAGAATAGACGAATTTTATAATGTCTGCGGATATAAAAAAGGATCCAAAGATACCGGTAAAAAGATTATGGTTATGGCTCATCATGATGAAATCGGTATGTTGGTTAAAAGTATTGACGATAGGGGATTTGTGAAATTTACCAATGTAGGTGGAATTGACACAAAAATTCTTTTAGCGCAAGAAGTTATTATTCACGGCAGTGAGGATGTTTATGGGGTTATCGGTGCAAAACCGCCACACCTTCTCAAACCTGAGGAGGCAAAGAAGGCCGTGAAAATGCAGGATTTATATATAGATACCGGACTTACAAAGGAAAGCTTATCAAAGCTGGTTTCAATAGGTGATATTATAACCTTTAAAACATATCCTTTCGAGCTTAAAGGAAATAAATTGAGTTCAAAATGCCTTGATAACAGAGCCGGTGTAGCTGCTTTGCTGGATATTATGGAGAGGCTTTCAAAACTCAACCACAAGGATGATGTGATATTTGTTGCCACATCTCAAGAAGAGCTTGGCCTAAGTGGTGCCAAAATTGCTTCCTACAATATAAACCCGGATATGGCAATTGTTATAGATGCTTGTCATGGCGAAATGCCCGATGTTTCAAAGGATGAAACCTACGCTTTAGGCAAAGGGCCTGCTATTGCAATAGGTCCAAATCTTCACAGAGACTATACAAAGAAAATGATTGAGTTGGCAAAGGAAGAAAACATACCTTACCAAATTGACGTGGAACCGGGGAATACGGGAACGGAAGCTTGGGCAACCCAGGTGTCTAGGTCAGGTATTCCTTCATTGCTTATTTCTATTCCCGTAAAATATATGCATACTACTATAGAAACCTTAAGTGTAAACGATTTAAAGAATGTCGGTAAATTGGTTGCAAGTTTCGTTTCGGAATTATAGTTTAAAACCCTTTCGCTCGAACTAAATTAAAAATATAAAGTGAACTGAAAAAGGTACCAGAAATTTTTATTTAAAATGCTGAAATGGAGGAAGCAAGGTGTATATAAAAGAGCTTACGGAATTAAATGGAGTTTCGGGTAATGAAGACGAAGTCAGAGAGTTTATAAAAGATAAAATAAAAGATTTGGCCGATGAGATTACCGTCGATTCAATGGGGAATCTTATTGCATTCAAAAAAGGAAAAAGCGGTAAGCAAAAAGTAATGCTTTCAGCTCATATGGATGAAGTGGGTTTCATGGTTACGGGCTTTAGCGATAGTGGGGTTATAAGATTTGCCACTGTTGGAGGTATTGATGAGAGAATACTTCTCGGGAAAAGAGTTCTGGTTGGAGAGAAAAAGATTCCCGGAGTAATAGGATCAAAACCCATTCATTTGCAAGAAAGAGAAGAAAGGAACACCAATATAAAGTTAAAGAAACTTTATATAGATATTGGTACCGATAAAAAGGAAGAGACTGAAAAATTGGTGTCATTAGGAGATTATGTGGCCTTTCACAGTCCTTATACTGAGTTTGGAGAAGGACTTGTAAAAGCAAAAGCTTTAGATGATAGAGTAGGCTGTGCAATCCTTATGGAGGCACTCAAAGAAAGATATGAATGTGACTTATATGCCTGCTTTACGGTTCAGGAAGAAGTAGGTCTTAGAGGAGCCGAAGTTGCGGCTTATACTGTAAATCCCGATATTGCCCTGGTGGTAGAAGGGACAACCTGTTCCGATGTACCGGGAGTGGAAAAAAGCGAGTATTCTACAGTCTTAGGCGAGGGTGCAGCCCTTACCATAATGGACCGTACGTCATATCCTGACAAGAATTTTGTTAACTATATATATGAGTTGGCGAAAAGAAACAATATACCGGTACAGTTCAAACAAACCAATACCGGAGGTAATGATGCCGGAAAAATACAGATGAGCAGAAGCGGGGTAGTAACTGCTTCAATATCGGTACCTTGCAGGTACATTCATTCGCCGGTATCGGTTATGAGCAAAAAAGACTTTAACAGCTGCAAGGATATAGTTATAGCAGTTTTAAAAGATCTGGGAACAAAAGAAGAAGCTTACTAAATAAAGTTTTTTCTTAACAAACTATGAACTATCGCAATTTCTAAGCTATGTATTTTTCCAATAATGCGTATAGCCTATAAAACAGGAGGAATTAAATATGTTTGATTTGATAAAAAGATTGACGCAATCTTTTGGTGTTTCTGGTAATGAAGAGGAAATAAGGGAAACTATTATAAATGAAATAAAAGATTATATAGAAGATATAAAAGTAGATACTTTGGGAAACCTTATTGCTACAAAGCCGGGAAAAGGCAAAAAGATTATGGTAGCAGCTCATATGGACGAGATAGGTGTTATGGCCACTTATATCGATGAAAAGGGATTTATAAGGTTTTCCAATGTTGGAGGAGTTTCGGCCTTTATTTCTATAGGACAAAAGGTCAAATTCAAAAATGGAACAATAGGTACAGTATTTTATGAGGAAAAGCTGGAAGATATGAAAAATCTCAAGCTTTCAAAGATGTATATAGACATTGGTGCAAAGGATAAAAAAGAGGCTGAAAAATTAGTTCGTATTGGAGATGTAGCCTGCTTTGTAGGAGATGCTGTAAAACAGGAGGATTTAGTGATATCCAAAGCCCTTGACGACAGAAGCGGATGTGCTGTTCTGATTGAAGCTATAAAGCGTATGCCGCAGACCGATAATGAAATATATTTTGTGTTTACCGTTCAAGAGGAAATAGGCCTTAGAGGAGCAAAAACATCTGCTTATCAGTTGAAGCCCGATATTGCAATTGCAATAGATGTAACCGATACAGGAGATACGCCGGAGGCACATCTCATGGAGGTAAAATGCGGAGGAGGTCCTGCCATAAAGATAAAGGACAACTCGATAATTTGCCATCCTGAAGTTAAAAAGTTATTGGAGGAATCGGCAAAGAAGATTAATATTCCTTATCAATATGAGATACTTGAATATGGCGGTAACGATTCGGGAGCAATTCATATAGCGGCGGGTGGAGTTCCTTCCGGTGCAATTTCCATTCCCTGCAGATATATTCACAGTCCGGTAGAGGCGTCCAGTCTTGAGGATATTGAAAATGTAGTAAAACTGTTGGTAGAAGCAATAAAATAAGTTGGAATTGAATATAAATAAATAGGCAATGAAAACCCGTTATAATGGGAGGAAAATATTTTGAAAAAAATTGCCTATTTATTTTTTGTTTTACTTATATTTTCCGGCTGTACCAGTATTGCGGACAATAAAACAGGGCAGTTGCAAGATTCGTTTATAGCCTATGAGGAAGAAAGAAGCAGTGATGATACAAATCCTCAAGGGTATCATGAAAATATTAATGAGGATATTAGCGAATGGGATATCTATGAAACTAATATGAAAAGGGATTTACTGTGTCTTATAATGGCCTATTCCGATTTTGTTTCAGGCTTTGAAAGAGATGGCGGTGATAGAGTTTATGTGGTCATGAAATCGGGAAAAAAGATTTTATATGATGACAAAATCCCAAAAAGCTATGAGCAGAAACTTGTTAATGCAGATTTACAAGATACTATGGAAATGATTTATCCTCTGTCCGATATTTCTGAACTAATGGATGGGAACTATGATCCGGGGAGACTTAGGTGTTATAAATTTTTAAAAGAGGTATATGGAGAATCGCAGCAGGGAATAGAGAAAAACTTAAAAGGAGTAAATATTGGCGGAAAGGTTTGCTTGTTTAATGATAAAAACAATGCCGCAGCATCACTTAAAAAGGCGGCAAAGGAGATAAGTGCTTTAGGAGGCAGCAATAAAATTTCAGCAAATGTTTTTCCCGTTAATGGTACTTACAACTATAGGGTGATTGCAGGAACAAACCAGTTAAGTCCCCATGCCTTTGGTATAGCAATAGATTTTAAAAGTGATAAAAGAGATTACTGGAAATGGGCAAATAGGGAATTGGGTCAGCAGAGATTGAATTCCTACCCGAGAAAAGTTGTGGAAATTATGGAAGACAATTATTTTATATGGGGTGGGAAATGGGCTCACTTTGATATTCTGCACTTTGAGTACAGACCGGAACTTATTATAAAAGCCATGTACCATGTTGAGGATTATGAAATGTTAGAACCATGGCACTATGGCTTTCCTTCAGAGGATGAAACGGTTAAAAGCTATATTGAAGCAATAGACAAAATATAAAATAGAGTATTAAGGTACTACCAACCGAGAATTATGTCTACAAAAATGGATTTGAAAATTGCGAAATATTCCCGGATTACACTATTAGGAAACACCAAAGTCTCAGTTTTTGCAGGTATTCCATAGGGTGTAAAGCCATTAACCGAAGCTAAAACCTTAGACCTTGCCATATGGAAATCGCTTGTGACCACCAATACTTTATAATCACTTTTACCGGTTTGTTCTTCCAGTATCTGCTTTGTGTATTTGAAGTTTTCCATTGTGCTAGTTGCTTTTGACTCTACTATAATTTTATCTTCAGGGATACCGTTTGCAACAAGATAGTTTTTCATAGCTTCGCCCTCGGATATAGTTTCTCCGAATCCTACTCCGCCGGTTACTATTACTTCTAAATCGGGATGTTCTTTTAAGAATAATATGCCTTGGTCGAGTCTGTATTGTAAAGATTTGGTTACTTCTCCGTTTTTTATGCCGCCGCCTAAAATTATTACATAATCCACATCGGTAAAGTTGTCTTTATCGGCATTAGAGAAAACGAGGGTTATCACTACAACAAAAGATATTACAAAACCCCAAACACATATTTTTATTATCCTTCGCAAAAAAACGTTATGTATTTTTGACAAACTGAATATACCTTTTATTTTCAACACATTATATATTATTAAAACCATTCCGGCCAATAGCGGAAACAGTATGCCGAAATTTATTCCTATACCGATGGCAATCAAAAAAATACTGTCTAATACACCTATAATGCCTAAAATTAACCCGATATATGTTATGGATTTATCTATAAATTTTTTCATAATAAAACTCGACTCTCCCATATTTATATTTTATAATCTAAGCTTTATAAGCAAATATCTGGCTCAGACAATATTGTTAACAATTGATTACACATATTTAAAATAAACTATTAAAATAAAAATTGCAAATTTTTATGACAATCTGATTTACTATAATACATTATAACTTAAAAATACCTATAATGCGCAAAAGTTTCAACTATTTTATAAAAATTTAATGAAATAGTATGTCTGCTTAAGAAGAATAAAAAAGGAGTTTTAGGATTTAACCGCGAATAAAACATATAGAGATCTATTTTATGCTTTAATTGGTGTTCCAAGTATTATTCCTGTTTCTTGTCAAAAGGTATTCACTAATAAAATGTGAGGTGCTCATATGAAAATTACTTTTTTAGGTGCAGCCAAAACTGTTACCGGTTCGTGCTACCTGATTGAAACTCAGAAAACGAAGTTTTTAGTTGATTGCGGTTTGTTTCAAGGACATGCGAAAGAAGAAGCATTAAATGTTGAATCATTTCCGATAAATCCTGCCGAATTGGATTATATATTCTTGACTCATGCCCATATAGACCACAGCGGAAGAATACCAAAAATTTATAAAGACGGCTTTAAAGGAGATATATATGCCACAAAAGCAACGGTAGAATTATGTGAAATAATGCTTCCCGACTGCGGTCATATACAGGAATCTGAAAACGAGTGGAAGAACAAGAAAAGACTTAGGGCAGGAAAGCCTCCGTTAGAGCCAGTTTATACCTATCAAGATGCTTTAGATTGTCTACAACTATTCAAAAAAGTCAACTATGGTGAAGCATTGAAAATTAATGAAGAAATAAAAGTCCGTTTTAACGATGCCGGACATATACTCGGATCTTCAATTATTGAATTTTGGATTTGGGAAAAGGGAAAAGAAACTAAGATAGTATTTTCCGGAGACTTAGGCAATAGGGATATGCCTATACTTAGGGATCCATCCATAATAGAAAGTGCCGATTATCTAGTCATTGAATCCACTTACGGAAACAGGATTCATGAAAACAAACTCAATAAATTTGAACGCTTCATTGACATCATAAATGAGACCATAGATAAAGGCGGAAATGTAATTATACCGTCTTTTGCTGTGGGCAGAACTCAAGAGGTTATATATGAACTTAATAAGGAAAAGGAATCCTACGATAGCAAGCTAAAAAAATTGTTCAGCATTCCTGTTTATGTGGATAGTCCTCTGGCAATATCAGCTACAGAGGTTTTCAGGAAAAATCTTGACTGCTATGATGAGGAAGCCCGGGAATACATTAAAAACGGAGATAATCCTTTGGATTTTCCCGGACTTCAATTTACCAGAACACCGGAGGAATCAAAATCTCTAAATGAGAGAAGCGGCAGTTCTATAATTATTTCTGCCAGTGGAATGTGTGAAGCAGGAAGGATTAAGCATCACCTTAAGCACAATCTGTGGCGGGAAGAATCCACCATATTATTTGTCGGTTATCAAGCTCAGGGAACTTTGGGCAGGAAATTGATAGACGGAGCTAAAAAAGTAAAGATTTTCGGAGAAGAAATATCTGTAAACGCTCGTATAGAAATGATAGAGGGATTTTCAGGACATGCGGATAAAGACGGATTGCTCCAATGGATAGAAGCCTTT
>Ga0134092_1001803_pt1 | contig 17831 bp, 19 predicted proteins | sample 3_6taG_FD_94454 | JGI IMG/M metagenome (GOLD analysis project Ga0134092, IMG submission 94454) | Switchgrass degrading microbial communities from high solid loading bioreactors in New Hampshire, USA - 3_6_20_6_A3 metaG | ecosystem: Engineered > Bioreactor > Semi-continuous > Anaerobic >... | reverse complement strand
GCTCGTTGTCAAGAGACCGTGGAATAAATACGGCACTTTCTTATTGATTAATGTGACATTTTCAAACGAGAATTAACTCTTTTTTACTATGTTTTTAGGTGACATTTTCAAAAGTTATTGACACTCAAATCGATAGATCCTATTTATTTAATGATTTATATAGATCCGTTGAATAAATCTTATCTGCATACTCCAATAAAATGCCGTCCAATTCCTTTTGGCTGGTAATGGGACTGATATTCGTTTCTTCAATATGGAAGTTTGAATTGCTCTTTATAAAGACTTTGCGGTTTAAAGTATTTTCTAACATGTCCAGTGCTTTCCCGTCATCTTCTGTCCAAAGTCGTCCCACACTTGGATGTACTTCAACCAGGGCACCCCAAATATCAGAGGAAGCAAATAATTTTTCCAGTTCCTTTTCCACTTTTGCCATCACCATGGCTTCCGAATATACCTTTCCCGTACCGTTACAATAAGGGCATGGTTTCAGCAAAGTAGATGTCAGGCGCTCACGAACCTTTTTCCGCGTCATTTCAACGAGCCCTAGGCCGGTAAAACCGATCACATTCGTTTTCGTTCTGTCCTTTTTCAAAGCTTGAGTTAATACTTCCAATACCTTCTGCTTGTGCTCTTCTAACTCCATGTCAATAAAATCTATGACGATAATTCCTCCAATATCCCGCAGGCGTATCTGATGGGCGATTTCTTCTGCAGCTTCAAGGTTGGTCTTAAGAACGGTATCCTCTAAATTAATACTTCCAACAAATTTCCCGGTATTGACATCGATTACGGTCAAAGCTTCCGTGGGATCAATAACGATATAACCTCCGTTTTTTAACCAAACTTTCTTTTGTATCGCTTTTTCAATCTTGGAGTCGATTCCGTAGTATTCAAATATATCCCTAGACGATTCAAAGTAAACGACCCTTTCCTTCAATTGCGGTGAAATGACACTTGTAAGGTCCAAAACCTTATGGTATTGCTCCTCATTATTGATCACAAATTTATCGACATCCGTCGTAAATATATCTCTCACAGTTCGATAGATCAGGCTCCCGTCTTTATGAAGAACCCGGGGTACCTTGCCTTTTTGCTCACTGGCTTTGATGCTTTCCCACAAACGGCACAATAAATCAATATCGGATTCAAATTCATCCTTATCTTTGCCGGCGGCTACCGTCCTTACTATAATACCCATATTTTCCGGTTTTATTTCCTCTGCAATTTTCTTCAGCCTCTGGCGCTCCTCCTCGCTTTCTATACGCCGCGATACCCCGACATAATTGACCGTCGGCATCAGTACCATGTATCTGCCAGGAAGGGTTATGTTGGTAGTCACCCTTGCACCTTTGGTTCCAATTGGCTCTTTCAATATTTGAACAGTGATCTCTTGCCCCTCTCGGATCATGTTTTTGGTAGAAGAGGTTTTAATGGATTCATTGGGTAAATCATTTTCGCCTGAAAACTCAAAGACGGATTTGTCGGTATTAATATCCCCCACATAGAGGAAGGCATTCTTTTCAAGACCAATATCTACAAAGGCCGCTTGCATCCCCGGCAATACATTTACCACTCTACCGCGATAAATATTCCCGACCAATCGCTGGTTTTCTTCTCCTTCCATATATAACTCAACCAGGTCACCGTCTTCCAGGAGGGCTACCCGAACTTGATCATGATGAACATCAACAATGATCTGCTTGCTCAACGCGGGCTTCCCCCTTTCCCAGAGCTAAAGGGGTTACCCACTGACCATTCTGATGAATAAACAGATTCCGTCGATGAATTTTATATTGAATACTCTCCCAATTTTCTATGCCCATAAAGGCAAATATGGTATTGAGAAGCAGTTCCGGATTTAAACTTTTTTCGCTACCCGCGCTTAAGATCACGTTGATGATCGCTTCCTGTGAGTTAACCTCTTTTACTTGAAATCGATGAATCATTTCCTTGATATCCAGCAGCTTGCTTCCTTTTTTACCGTGCTTTTCTGCAATGATTTCCCGTTGGTTTATAAAATTTTCCAGGTGTCTTTCGATCTCTGGATTAGGTTTGAAAATATGGATATCATATTCTGCCCTCTCAACCAGGCTCATTAAAGAAGGTGTGTTATGTTCTGTCTCGACAGCCTTCAAAAACTCGATTCCTTTGGGAAGGACCTTGTTCATTTTGCAGCAAAAATCATGGGGATTCATCGGCTCCTCTAAACTAACATCCATATACTCACCCTGACTGGTTATTCCTACTGAAAGCGGTGCAGCAAAGGCCAACTTAGGGTGTGGATTGAAGCCCTGGGTGTAGGTAATCGGGATATTTCCACGGCGCAATGCTCTTTGTATTGTTCTGACCAGGTCTAAATGGGAAATATATTTGATTGTGTCATCCTTGGTATATTGCACAATCAAACGCATGAACATACCCCCTCTCCAAGCCTTCGCAACCCACAGCCGGAACAATGCACTCGGCAGTCTTGCGTAAATTCCCCCTGCAAAGCCTTCTGATATTCATTCCATAAAAAGGCTTTTGTTACACCCACATCAATATGATCCCAGGGAAAGATCTCATCTTTGCTCCTTTCACGATTCGCATAGAAATGAGGATCCAGCCCCACCTCATCAAATGCAGTCATCCAGCTATCGAATTTAAACATTTCAGCCCAGCCGTCAAACTTGGCGCCCAGCTGCCAGGCACGCAGCAAGGCCTTGCCCAATCTTCTGTCTCCCCGGGCAAATACGGCTTCAAGAAAACTCAATTCTGGATCATGCCAGTTGTATTTGACGTACTTCATTTTTAGTTTGCTTTGTAAAAGCTTTTGCTTGCTTCTAAGCTGTTCGATCCCATCCTGTGGTACCCATTGGAAAGGTGTAAAGGCTTTGGGCACAAAGGATGAAGTACTAACGGTTATATTAAGACCCTTTTGCCTTTTATCCTTGTCCACACTAAAATAACAATCGATTACCTTCTTCGCCAAATCAGCAATGCCCTGCAAGTCATCCTCATTTTCTGTAGGAAGGCCTATCATAAAATACAATTTTACACTGTTCCAGCCTGATTCAAAGGCATCCCTTACACTATCCGTCAAATCAACTTCGGTGACTCCTTTATTGATCACATTGCGAAGCCTTTGGGTGCCGGCCTCCGGAGCAAAAGTCAACCCTGTCTTGCGAACATTTTGGATATCCTCAACATATTCCTTGGCAAAGGAATCAATTCGAAGAGAAGGTAAAGAAAGAGCTATTCGCTTCTTTTGATATCTTGCCATCATTTCTTTTATCAGGCCTTCTAAATGAGGATAATCACCGCTGCTTAAGGAAGATAAGGACAGCTCTTCATATCCTGTATTTTCAATCAGTTTATCAGCCAATTCCAAAAGTTTTTCAGGGGATCGCTCGCGAACCGGCCTGTATATCATCCCAGCCTGACAGAATCGGCAGCCTCTTGTGCACCCCCTAAAAAGTTCCAGCATAATTCTGTCATGAACGATGTCTGTATAAGGGACGATTAATTTTTCAGGGAAATAGGCCTTATCGAGATCCATAACAATCCTTTTCTGAATCCTCTCAGGTACATCTGGACGGGTCGGGGTAACACTTCGTACGATACCTTCAGAATCATATTCAACGTTATAAAAACGCGGTACATAGACTCCCTTGATTCGAGCCGCTTTAAGTAAAAACTCTTCCTTATTGAAGCCTTTTCCTTTACATTCCTTATATAAATCCAGCAGTTCATTGATCGATTCTTCCGCTTCTCCCATTACTGCCAGATCTATAAAATCCGCCAAAGGCTCTACATTATATGCACATGGACCCCCTACAATGACTATGGGATGAGCCTCAGTCCGCTCCATCCATAATAAAGGAATTTTAGCCAAATCCAACATGTTCAGAATATTGCTATAGCTCATCTCATACTGTAGAGTAAAGCCCAGAAAATCAAATTCTGAAACCGGATCCTTAGTTTCCAGGGCAAAAAGGGGAATATTATATTTTCGCATCTTTTCTTCCATATCCGCCCAGGGAGCAAAAACGCGTTCGCAATAGGCGTCTTCCCTCTCATTGATTAAATGATAGAGTATTTTCATTCCTAAATGGGACATTCCAACCTCATACACATCAGGAAAAGCAAAGGCGAATCGAATGTCAACGTCCTTTGGGTTCTTTTCTATCATGTTATATTCGTTTCCAATATATCTTACCGGTTTGCTAACTTGTCCAATGATGAAATCCAAAAAAGCTTTGTCCAACGAAGCTGCCCCCTTCTTTCAATAGGTGTTGATCGGGTTTTTCGAAAACGAATGGATCATTTGATATTCCGTTGATTTTCCCGTGTTATATTGTTTTTACCCTTCACGTAAGCTCACTTGTATTCCATAACGATATACTTTTCTACATTAATTATAAAATTCCTCTTTTTATGGACATATTTATACCGCCCTATTAAAGCGATATATTTCTCACCAATCGAACTATCGGTACATGAATTCCGTAATCCATAATTCCTCTGATAATGTCGCTTTCACTTAGTGTACCCCTTTCAACCATTTTTTCATCCACGACCTGAATATAATGATACCTGTGGGGAGTGAATTTTTTAATCACTTCCTTTACCGGAACATCGTATAACACTACCAGCTGCCTTGTTTGCAGCGCTCCCTCTTTTAGAAGAATCTCCTTTTTATATGTTATGTCTCTTACAAAAATGTAAGCAGCACCCCTTTTTTCCTTCATTGCAGAATATGTGAGAAAACCGGCCATAAGAAACAGCGAAAGGTTGATGCTTTTTAAGTAGAGAGCATATAGGCCGGTCATCAATAAAAATAAAGCCAGTATAAGGCCTCCGTTTGCCGCTATATTTGTAGCCTTTTTCATCCCGATTTCTCTGGAAAGCATTGCTCTAAGAATCCTTCCGCCGTCTAAAGGTAATGCCGGAAGGAGATTAAACCCAGCCAATATTAAATTCATTTGCATGAAAAATTCGCCTTGCTCCCCAAATTGAAATCCCATCTTTTCAAAAGCTGCATATCCAAGGGTCAGTAAAATATTCATGAACGGCCCTGCAATAGCTAACAGCATTTCATGGTTCGGATTCAGTTCAAACAAACTTTCTATCCATACGATTCCGCCAAATGGAAGCAGCTCAATTTCTCTGACCTTCAGCTGTAGAAATTTAGCCATCAGTACATGGGACATTTCATGCAAAAAAATGACGATAAAAATACAGAGAACCTCAACTCCCTTTTTAGACAGCAGTGCTATGACCACTAAAACAAGAAGCATCTTATTGATATATATTTCTATATTAAATAAAGTACCAATCTTCATTTCGTAATCCCGTATCCTCTCAATAACCTAGCTCTTAAAATATAAAAGAGGGTTCGTGGGCTTTCCGTTCTGCCAGACTTCAAAATGAAGTATGTATTGACCGTTCATATCTTTTGATACAAAACCTAGCCTATCACCTTGCTTTACAAAATGGCCGATACTGACATCTATTTCCTGGCATCCGGAATAGACTGTGATAAGTCCATTGCCATGATCTATTCTTATATATTGACCGGAATCTTGATTTTTCCCCGTTGCGACCACTTCACCATCGGCGGCAGCGTACACCGGCTTTCCGGCAGTTGATTCTATATCAATTCCTTGATTGATCACTTTATCCTTTGAATCCATATTAAAGGCTCTTACGACAGTTCCATCGACCGGTGGAATCAGATCTATTTTAACATTCAGATTTTCACCGGCGGAATCCGGCTGCTCGGAACTATTTCCTTCACTGAATACCGACTTAAGATCGGGAAAAACATCTGAAACGTATTTTAATTGCCCCAGCATGTCTTCTATTGTCAATTGATACGAAATGACATCCCTAATCCGATCAACTATGCTTTGGGCAAACGAAAGTTGAATATTCTTAAGCAGAAATACTGCCACAACAATAACAGTAGCAATGATAAGCTTGCGTAAATTAAAAAATATGAAATGGTATTGTCCTTGCTCCACTTCATATCTGGCTTTCTTCATATTTCTATACTTTTTTTGCATTCTGGCAATATTCCTTAATGATATTCTGTGTTGTCGTGGCCTTCTTATTTTTTGCTCAAAAACTGCTTTCTTCTCATCCATCTTTGGTTCTCCTTCCCAAATCATAACGTCCTATTATAATATATTTTGGGTTTAGGAGATTATTCCAAATTAAAGCAGTCTTCACTGCCATAAAAAAAGGCTTTGTCCCATAAACAGAAACACAGCCTTGTTCTTAACAGTTATGATATCTTTTTATATAATGGACTCAAAGAAATCGTCACCTTCATCGGGAGGATTTACGATTAGCCTCCAATCCAAATCTCCTCTTTCAAGGGCCTTCACCAATACTTCTGCAGTGGCGATATTCGTAGCCAAAGGAATATTGTGGACATCACAAAGCCTTAAAAGGGCGTTCACGTCGGGCTCGTGGGGTTGTGCAGTTAATGGATCCCTCATAAAAATCACCAAATCTATTTTATTATATGCAACCCTTGATCCAATTTGCTGATCACCACCTAAAGGTCCTGACAGAAAGCGGTGAACATTAAGCCCGGTAGCCTCCGCAATCAGCTTCCCCGTAGTCCCGGTTGCACAAAGTTTGTGTTTTTTTAGGATTTCTTTATAAGCAATACAAAAGGTTACCATCTCTTCTTTCTTTTTATCATGGGCAATTAAAGCTATATTCATTACCGGATACCTCCTAAAACTTAATCTTCTGCCTTCTCATTCCAACATTTAGTACCAAGCCATATGCTATCATGTTTGTCCACATAGAGCTTCCCCCGTAGCTTAGAAAGGGCAAAGGAATTCCTGTAACCGGCATCAATCCCATCGTCATTCCAATATTCTCAAAAATATGAAATACGATCATGCAAACAACGCCAACAACGATTAAAGAGCCAAAAAGATCTTTCGCTTTCCTTGCCAAGCGAATCGTTCTTAAAACAAGGATAAGAAAAAGGGTAATTATTGTTATGCCTCCCACAAAACCGAGAGCCTCTACCGTCACTGCAAAAATGAAGTCCGTATGCTTTGCGGGTAGAAAATTAAGCTGGCTTAAAGTATTATCCGTTAAAATACCCTTACCATAAATCTGCCCTGAACCAATTGCCGTTATAGACTGTAAAACATTATATCCGCTTCCCAGGCTATCCAAGTTGGGATTTAAAAAAACCCTTATTCTATCTTTCTGAGATTCTGTAAAAACCCCATACCACATAAAGGGAAAGGCTGCAATTCCTGCTCCCATGATTCCCAAAAGCAGCTTATAACTGATCCCTGCTATAAAAACCATCCCAAATACAATGACTACAATGACCATGGCGGTTCCATAATCCGGTTGAAACAATATCAAGCCTAAAGGAATGGCAACCCTCCAGGCAATGGAAAAAAGCTTCTTTAAATTAACAACTTTTTCATCCTCTTCTTCCTCTTCATCTTCTTTTTTCTTGGATAGGATCTTTGCTACGATTAAAATAATCGATAATTTTGCAAACTCAGAGGGCTGAAGTTTATATGGCCCAATATTAATCCAGCTTTGCGCACCGCCGGCTATATTTCCTTTAAATTCCACATATACTAAAAGGCCGACAACCAACCAGTACAGGTATTCTGAAAAATCGCCATAGATATGGTAATCAAAACAAGTTACCAAAAAAAGCAAAAAAAGTCCACTGATAAACCAAATCAGATGCAACTGCACATATTTTAAATTGAAACTGGCGATGATTTCAATGATATTTCTCTGCCCCTCTGTTGGCTGCCTTGTTGCAATGCCGATTCCTACCAAACCAATTCCGGCAAGGCAAATGATCGTCAGCAGTATTAAGAAATCAAAGTTCTTTACAAGTCTCTTGTCAAACATTGCTCACCTCCGGGGACAAATCAGTCCCTCCGACTATTATACCATATAAGAAAAGCAAGTGAAATAGTATAAAAAAAGGAGGGCCATACAGCTCTCCCATTCCCCTATCCCATATTTTTTCCAATACTTTTCATCCTGCGTATTGGTATATTGGCAACCAAAGCCGATGAAACACCTTCATTCTCCTGATCTACACGAGTTAATCGAATATCAAAACCACTTTCTTCGATTTCCATATAGCTGGAGATCACTTTAATAATATCACCTTTTATCATATCTAAGAATTTCGGGGAAACATTCACACGATCATGAATTAGTACAAGTTTCAGACGTTCTTTGGCGATGTCCTTACTGGGACTTTGATCTTTATTAAAAAATTTAAAAAAATCTAACAATGTTTTCCCCCCTTAATAGGTTCTTTTTTTGTTCTTGCCAAACAGCTTTAACAACTTCTCCATAAAGGTTTCTTCTGTTTCTAAATTCATAAGTGGTACATTCTCACCTAAAATTCTCTTTGCGATATTCTTGTAGGCTTTTCCTGCCATGCTGCCCTGTTCCATCACAACCGGTTCTCCTCTATTGGTGGAAATAACAATATTCTCGTCATCCGGTACCACACCCAAAAGATCGATGCCCAATATGTCTATTGTATCATCGACGTTCATCATGTCTCCTCTTTTGACCATATCGATACGGAGTCGGTTAATGATCAGTCTGACATCAAAGAGCTCGTTGGCTGACAGTAGGCCGATGATTCGATCTGCATCGCGAACGGCCGATACCTCGGGGGTTGTAACCACAATCGCTTTTTCCGCTCCGGCAATAGCATTTTTGAACCCTTGCTCGATACCTGCAGGGCAGTCGATAATGACATAATCAAACTGTTCCTTCAGCGTTTCGCACAGCTTTTGCATCTGATCGGGTGAAACGGCATTTTTGTCTTTCGTCTGTGCGGCAGGCAATAAATACAGTCCTTCAAAACGCTTGTCCTTAATAAGAGCCTGCTTCAATCGACAAACACCTTCAACAACATCCACCAGATCATAGACTATGCGATTCTCCAGGCCCATCACTACATCCAAATTTCTAAGTCCGATATCTGCATCTACCAAAACAACGGATTTCCCTTCCAAAGCCAGAGCTGTACCAATATTGGCAGTTGTTGTTGTTTTCCCGACTCCTCCTTTTCCCGATGTTACAACTATAACCTCTCCCATTTATGCATTCCTCCTAAGTATCTAAAATTCAAGAAAATTTCTTGTTGCTTATAAACAGTATACATTTTCCGCCAAAGAAACAAGCTTTGGGTCACTTTCCTTTTCCAGGCAAGTAAGGTTCAATGACCAGATCACTTCCCTTTATATATGCAATTTCAGGATAGGCAGGCTTCGAGTTTTCTCCTTCCGGTGAGCGGGTTATGATATCAGCAATTCGAAGCTGTGTAGGCTGCAGACTTAATGCAGCCACAATAGCCTGTCTGTTGCCTGTTGCTCCCGCATGGGCCAATCCTCTTAGAATGCCCAGCACCAATATATTGCCTCCTGCTATAACCTCTCCTCCGGGATTGACATCTCCAAGAACAACTACATTCCCTTCATAAAAGACCCTTTGCCCGTTTCGTACCGTTCCCCTGATAAATTTTGTCATCCCTTCTTCAATGCCGTCAAAGGATCCATCAAGATCAACAGAAGGGGAATTCCCTGCCTCCTCATTGAACTCTACTGTCCCTATATCAATTTCGCGAACTGCACATTCCAGTATCTCTTTCTGCTCCTCACTATCCAGTTTCTTTCCTGAAAAGTGGAGATTCACAGTGCTTCCTTCAAAAAATTGCTTGCTGTTCCTAATTTTTTCTATCAGTTCGGTTCTTATTTGGTTAAAGGGGGCGTCAGGATCGATATAAATCTTCAGCCCACCCCTTATGCCTTTAAACAAAACTGTCCTCTCTGCCATGAAACGTCCTCCGTTATCACAGAACAAACAATAATATTGCAATATTTACGATATTCGTCAAAAATACAGGAAATCCTTTAAGATTATTAAATTTTTTACGGTTGAAGTTCATTTGCATGTTGTACGGGATTTGCATTATTTTGCTCCTTCAATCGGTAATAGGTTTCAATAATACGCCTGGCAACAGGGGCTGCATTTCCTGAGGTTCTTCCGTTGGGAATTGCCACCACTACTGCCACCTCCGGCTTTTCATAGGGGGTAAAAGCAGCAAACCAGGCATTGTTACGCAGATCGTTTGTCGGTATGATCTCAGCGGTACCGGTCTTTCCACCCAGCGTGATCTGTGGATCGAGACCGGCAAAATAACTGACGGCCGATCCTGGGCCTCCGTCATTGTAGCTGTCATCATAAACGACCTTCCACATTCCTTCACGAATCGCCTCAATATATTCTTGTTTAATTTCGAGTTCCCTCTGAACAACCGGCTGAGTTTCAGAGATCAAATTCCCCTGCTCATCCACGACTCCTTTTACCACATGGGTTTCCAGGACTTTTCCTCCGTTCACCAATGCTGCAATATACCTGGCAATTGTGAGGGGACTTATTTGTGTATAGCTCTGTCCAATACCTACAATTACCGTATCCGCCTTTTTCCATCGTTTATTATCGATTAATACAGCACGAATCTCCTGTGCCGCCTTATTACGATCCGATTTATTGTCCCTTAAGTAACCCATTTCATACAATAGATCCGCTATTCGATTTACCTCTTGAAGCCCACTTTCAAAGGTTCTATCCTCCGAAAGCTCAAAATCGATCAGGCGATTGAGATGAGCTTTTTCATCTTGGCTTAGCTCACCGGTAAAATAGCCATATTTTTGCAGGATGGCTTTGATCGAAAGCCACATATTCCCATATTCAGCTGATATTTTTGAATCCAAATTGGCAACGATATTATAATCCCATTCCGGTTTGATGATCTCTAGGCCTGTCGGTCCCTTCAATCCAAACTTTTCCGCCCATTCATTGATTGCATCAATCCCAAGGCGATCGGCAACTTCATAAAAGAAATAGTTGCATGAATGCTTGATGGCTTCTACAATCGTTTCGCTGCCATGACCTGAAGAACTCCAGCATTTTGGAGGATTGGTTTTATTATATTTATCATACTTTACTCTATCCACTATTTTCTCATTTAAGCTGATCTTTCCTTCTTCCAAACCGGCTACGCCAATGAGCATCTTGAATACAGAGCCGGGAGCCATCCCTCCCTGGAACGCAAGGGCGTACAAAGGATGGGCCGGATCCTCCAGGAGTTTCTTATACTTCTCGGTAGATATGCCGTTTGCAAAATCATTTAGATTGAAGGACGGATAACTAACCAGGGCCAAGACCTCTCCGGTGTTTACATCTAAAACAACGGCAGCTCCATTTTGAGCCAATGGCGCAACCTTATTCTCACCGTCATAAGGCGGTAGTCCCTCTTTCATTTTCTTAATCTCTTCAGCCAGTATGTCATAAGTGGCCTTCTGTAGACGGCTATCCAGGGTAAGAACAACATCATTTCCGTCCTGAGGCAGTTCTTCATCCAAAACACGGATGACCCTGTTTGCTGAATCAACTTCAGCAATCAACTTCCCTTGTTTGTCCTTTGTATTCCCCGTAAGCCACTTTTCCGCATAGCTCTCTACGCCGGTCCGTCCTATTTTGTCGCTGGATATATCATAACCCTCTTCCACCAAATCATATCCAAGGGCTTTGTAACTTTCAATTTCTTTATCTGTGATAACCCCTACGTAACCAACAATATGGGCAGCAATATCTCCCATAGGGTAATATCGACCCGCTTCGACCACTACCTGCACACCGGGAAGTTCGCTTGAAAAGGTTTCTATCTGGGCAACGGTTTTTGAGCTGATGCCTGAGGCTACACGAATGGGCTCATATTGGCGATAGCGAGTCATATAAATATCCAATCGAAGGGAAGCGATCTTTAAAGCCATGTCATCCGATATATCATCTGAAATTTTATAGCGTTCCCTAAAATAGGCTACGGCTTGCTCCGCTGTCAAGGGCTTATCTATTCCGGCATCTTTCAACCATTTTTCCAGCTTTCTTTCCTGAATTGATTCAGATTGACCTTCCCAAATATAATAAAACTTGTTATAATCAATATTCAAATCAATTGTATTATCCTGGGAAGCTTCAAGGAATAGCTCCCCTCCCCTCTTTATTGGAATATTGATGAACAAATGCTCTCCGTCATCGTTATTTTCAATGATCTGAATGGTTCTCTCCAATAAAGCATTCAACTCTTCATCCTTTGAAGGAATGCGCTGCCTGTCCAACTGCACAGCATAAATTTGCTTATTCATGGCCAAGGGAATCCCGTTTCGATCAAGGATATTGCCTCGGGTACCGCGAAGGACAAGTTCTTTTACCTTTCTCTCTTGAGAATATGCGAAATAGGACTCCCCTTTGTGAATCGTAAGGTAAGCCAATCTAAAACTCAAAACAAGAAATCCAAGTATTAAGACTATTTTTAAAATAAAATACCTGTCTTTCAGCTTTTTTAACATCTCTCTGCCCCTTTTCCTCGTATATCCATTTACATAAACTGAAAAGACAACGATCCTGAAAAGCCGCTCAATATCAGCTTACATACTCATATTGTAACATGCTTTGCACTAAGAAAAAAGAACATGTTCTGCCCAAGTGATAAGTTAAAGCCGGGAATGGTTTCCTTCTTCCCATTCAGTTTCAATTCTCTTCATAGCTGCAATCTTAAACCTTACCGATAAGTTTATAATAAAAAAAGAATAGCAGCCCTAAACGAGCATTCCTATTCTTTTAACCGCCACTTCATTAAGCCTCCCTTTAAACAGAAAGGTTTAAAGGATTTATTCCTTTCAATGGATTTTCCTTTTTAGATATCAGTTCTTCATTTAAATCTCCATTTCTTAGTCATAAACTTAAATTGATATAGCCTTTCCATCAGGTAATACACAAAGGGCATTAAAATTGCAGTGTATACCGCCTCTGGAATTACGATTCTAAAGATCAGCTGCTCAAAGGGGATTTCTATCCTCATAAAGAAAATATAGACAAGCAGGATAAATTCCTTTGCGATGATCCCAATGACAACAAAAAAGATGGGAAATATGATACGACCTACATATATCTTCTGATGTACCAAGCCTATTGCATATCCTATCAACATATACAACAAGGCATATATCCCTAGTGCTTCACCGAATAATATATCCTGTAACAAACCGCCGCAAAACCCTACTATTGAAGCCGTTGGACTTCCGGCCAGCAATGCAAAGGAAACAACAAGAATCATTAAACTATCCGGTTCTGCTCCGTATATTTCGATAAAAGGAAAAAAAGAGGACTGAAGAACGATATTCAACAGTAAAATAAATAAAATGACCCATACCCGCATGATGAATGCAGTCCCTTATTTTTTTTCATTAGAATTTCGGACCGTTCGAACTACCAGAACTTCCTCCAATCTGCGAAAATCAACAGCCGGTTGGATGAGTGCCGTTTTGAACAGATCCCTTTTGTTTCTTTCAACGCTAATGACTTCTCCGATATAAATCCCCTTGGGAAATATCTCTTCCAAACCTGAAGTGATGACCCTGTCCCCCGGAACGATATCAGACTCTAAAGAGAGATAGATCATTCTGCAAGTTCCATCTTCCATACTGATGTTGTTATTTCCCTCTACTTGCCCGTTATCTCGAGTTCTTTCAATGATTGCACTTACAGAGCTTTGTCCGTCAACAATTGATCTTACTTTCGACCAATTAGGCCCTACCTCAATGATTCTTCCGACCAGTCCCCGGTCATTTATAACAGCCATATTTACACTCAATCCATGGTCTTCTCCCTTATCTATAAGGAAAACGTTAAACCAGCTGCCCGGATTTTTGCCGATCACCCTTGCCCCCGTTAAAACCAATTCTTCGGTTTCATTGGAAAATTCCAGCAAGCGCTTTAGCCTTTGATTTTCTTTTTCCAGCTCTTCCAAGCGCATGAGCTGCTTTTCCATCTCTGCAATCAATGCTTTTTGCTCAGCATAACGACTTTCCAGCTCTCTTCTCTCTTGAAGCTCTATAAAAAAATTGACAACCCTTGTCGTCATTGTATACATGAACTTCTGCGCCGGTGTAACGATTTGCCCAATGAATCCTTCCACCTTTGTCATCGCACCAGGATTGATTGATGTGACTATAATCAATGCAATCAACAGAACGGAAACCACTGTTATTATCGCAAGGGGATGCTTTTTCAGAAATTCAGGCAAATCTTCACCACCTTACCTTATTTGCTTAGTCGAAAGAGCCACTCTCTTCAAAGTCTCCATTTCCTCCACGATTTTTCCGGCGCCCAAAGCAACACAATCCAAGGGATTATCAGCAACTTTAATCGGCATGCCGGTTTCTTGGTGGATGAGAGTATCCAAACCGCTTAATAAGGCACCGCCGCCAGTTAACATAATTCCTTTGTCCATAATATCAGCCGCCAATTCCGGTGGAGTTTTTTCCAGTGTAAGCTTAATAGCCTCGATAATGCTATTCACCGGTTCCCTTAAAGCTTCCAAAATTTCACTGGAAGAAATGGTTAGGGTCTTGGGAAGTCCTGTTACCAGATCCCTACCTCTTACTTCCATTGTCTGCTCTTCTTCCCTGGGATATGCAGAGCCGATCCCAATCTTGATCTCTTCAGCAGTTCGTTCACCAATCATCAAATTGTATTCCTTTTTAATATAAAAACTGATTGCATCATCCATTTTATTTCCGCCAATCCGTATAGACCTGCTGGTTACAATTCCACCCAGCGATATGACGGCGACTTCACTGGTTCCTCCGCCGATATCTACGACCATGCTCCCCGTCGGTTCTTGAACCGGCAGACCTGCGCCTATAGCCGCCGCCATCGGCTCCTCAACAAGATACGCCTCCCGGGCACCTGCCTGCCTGATTGCTTCATCCACTGCACGTTTTTCAACCTCCGTTACTCCGGAAGGCACGCAGATCACAACCCGTGGATGAACGGGCAAAACCCGTACCAGTACTTTTTTTATAAAATACTTTAGCATTTCCTGGGTAATATCAAAATCAGCGATGACGCCTTCCTTCATAGGCCTAATGGCAACAATATTGCCGGGAGTCCTGCCAATCATCCTTTTGGCTTCCTCCCCAACAGCCAGAACTTGTTTTGTGTCGCTACGTACCGCTACAACAGAAGGTTCCCTTATGACAATGCCTTTGCCCCTGACATGAACCAATGTATTGGCCGTTCCCAGATCAATGCCCAAGTCCCTTGAAAAAATATTCATGAATCCCATTTTTCATTTTTTCTCCTTCCAAATTCTAAAATTTAATGTTGGAATACAAAAACTACAATCAATTTCATTTTGTTGTAAAATGAATAGAACATAAACGAAGCCCTTACCGAATGGTTTAGAATCAATGGCGTTTATATAGCCTCTGCTTTATGATTATTGCCAACAAATCAATATTTGATAACAAAGCCGGTCTTAATTTTCTTACTTCTAATACATCACATATACAAGTCATATACTCTTATCCTACTGAGTCAACCCTTTCAAGTCGGTGAGTTCAAGAAGAATTGCAATGTCAATTTAATACATATTTATAAAGGGTTTATAAAGGAGTTTCAATACCCATCCCTTTTAATATTTTCCACAACAAATGAATCGGCAAACCTACCACATTATAGTAGCAACCGTGGATTTCCTGCACAAATAACCCGCCCAATCCTTGAATGCCATAAGCTCCTGCCTTATCCATCGGCTCCCCGGTTTCAATATAGCGGTTTATTTCATCTTCGGACAGATGAGCCATGCGAACCAAAGTCCGTTCATAGTCTTTCACCCATTTTCCGCTCCCCGTCTCGATTACTGCCAACCCCGTTATTACTTCATGGGTTTTACCCTGCAACTTTAACAGCATCCGAAATGCCGTCCTTTCATCCTTCGGCTTTCCCAAGATCTCGTCATCCATTACAACGATCGTATCGGCTCCAATAATTACTGCCTTTTCATTGATGCCCTTTGCTACGTCCATTGCTTTCTGAAAAGCCAACTCCATGGCTACCGTGCAGGGCGCCGTGCCTGGATCTATCCTTTCTTCGGAGCGGCTGGGAACAACGTCAAAAACAATGCCCATCTGCTTAAGCAATTCTTTTCTTCTTGGAGAAGCTGAGGCTAATATTACTTTCATATCTATGCTCTATAATAAAATATAAGGCCTAAGATAACGCCCAGAACGGTACCAAAGTTAATTGTAACGGTAAAACCAAAGGCCAACCTTAGAACAGAAAAGTTGATCCATGCTGGATCCCCTTGGGTGCCGATTTGAATTGCCTGTTTAAAAATCGGCAAATTCACATACTGTGACAGAATATCCCCCACTACGCTTCCAATGATCACTCCGGCAAGTAAAAACCAAAATAAAGTCCAGGCACCTTTTGTACTCCCTCTTTTCATCTATAGTCCTCCTTCTCACATAGAGTAACAAACCGATAAGAAATAATCAGCACTCATTATTCTTTCCCTGACTTTTCATTTTATCTAAAACGACATGAAGGATCGATATCACTCTTTTTCTTTAACGGTAAATAAAAATTCCTCATTTAAGTATAGCATTTTCATGCAAGATTACAAGGTTTTTAACAAACTTTTGTGCATACTTTTGTGCATATATGTAAAAAAGAGTCGATACGCCTATGGGACACGAACTCTCTTCCTATATCAACCAATCCATGCAGATTCCAGTATCCGACTCCTTTTTTAGCTGAACACAATCATGCCAAAACAAGACAACTGGATTTGGAAAAGCCTCTGCACAAAAAACGGGATGAACAGAAATCCGTCATCCCATTTATCCCACTTCAACACGAAAGAAAGTTGTTTATTCTACTACTTTTGTAATCCTCTGAATCTCAGGATCTGTAAAAATATCCGCCTCGTCTCTGCTCTTGGTTGAAAACTCAGAAATTACAGCTCCCTCCGGCCCTGCTTGAAACCAGTGGAGAGTATTGGGAAACAATGTATATTGATCCCCGGGCTTTAAAACGATTTCTTTCCATACTGTATAATACTTCTCTCTACCGGCAGGTGCCTTGCATTTGGGATCTTTTGTCGGCTCTCCGGGAACATATAAGTAGACAAGCCCCCATCTGCATCTAAAGGTCTCTTCCTTGCCAGGCTCCCCTTCCACCGGCGGGTGCAAATGCTCCGGGCAGGTTTGATGAGGGAAAAGCACCATTTCTTTTGCACAGCATCGTTCTGTATTCACATACACCACCAGCTGCAATCCAATATTTTCTAAATCATTTAAGCCAAAATCCGCTACTTCAATGTTATTCTTTTCTTCCTCCGAAAGAACAATACCCGCTTTGTTATAAAACTCCAAAGCTCTCAGCTGAGCCGCCTTTACCTGCTCCTTTGTCAACATTGAAATCCCCCCTAAAATTCAATACCTTGTCCTTTGATAAATTCAACCACTTCATCAAATGACTTCTCCCAATCAGATGCCCCCATGGTCATAACACACTGGGCCCCCAGGGCATTGGCAAATATACCGCACCTTTTTAGATCCCATCCTTTCACAAGGCCGGTGATAAAGCCGGCTACAAAGGAATCCCCGGCTCCGGTGGCATCTACAGCCTTCACTTTAAAAGCCGGTACAAGATGCTTTTCCCTGCTATTTTTTATAAAACATCCCTGACTGCCCAACTTTATGACGATATTCTTTGCTCCCATCTCCATAAAAAGATCCGCCATCGCTTCGGGATCTTCTTTTCCACTGAGCATTTTAGCCTCTTCCAAACTTGGGATAAACAAATCCAAATAAGGAAGGCAGGGTCCTATGGCAGACATCCATCGCCCGGTAGAATCCCAGGCGGTATCCAGATACCGCCTGGGATTCTACCGGGCGATGGATGTC
>Ga0134092_1001799_pt1 | contig 17839 bp, 27 predicted proteins | sample 3_6taG_FD_94454 | JGI IMG/M metagenome (GOLD analysis project Ga0134092, IMG submission 94454) | Switchgrass degrading microbial communities from high solid loading bioreactors in New Hampshire, USA - 3_6_20_6_A3 metaG | ecosystem: Engineered > Bioreactor > Semi-continuous > Anaerobic >... | reverse complement strand
TGACGGGGTTTTGACCATTTCCATTTTAGAAGGTACCCCCATACCAGCTAAAATAGTTTATCTATAGTTAACTTTTGCTCTAAAAATATAACTTTCTATAATAATTTCGCTTTTTTGATAGCAGAATTAACAATAATAACGAAATTATATAACCTAATAATACCAATGCTTTAAAGGTATTTTGTATCTAATTTTTATTATTTCGCTAAATAAATCCTTAGCGAAATTCGCAATAATATTTTTTATTTTATAACCGTTAATTTCTTTATTTCTTCTAGTTCTGACTTTAAATTATTAGTATCATTCTTATTACTATCATCAGTAGCGTTATCATCAAGTTTCCCAGCAGTTACTGGGGTACCAAGACATCTATCTAATAAGTACTTTATAGCGTTGTATTTCACCCTATTATCAGTGCTATTTTCAGCAAGATCTAGCATTTTATCCACCAAGCTATTTACTTGGCCTGTGATTTTATCACTTGCTGATTTCCTAAGCTGTGCTCTTCGTGTCTCAAGCTCAGCGGAGAACGATTTATCTTTCAACCATCTATATAATTGAGATCTATATATGCCAGTATCTTTTGCAATCTCAGTCATTTTCTTACCTTCTAATATCTGATCAATAACTTTACTTTGTAATTCGCTAATCTCTTTCATATATAAACCTCCTTTACATTAAAATAGGACACCCTTTTACGGATGTCCATTTTTTAAATATTTTTTCATACTATAAGTATAACATGTAAATTTTATTGAAAGTTAATATCACATTAATATCTTATTATATAATTATTAATTTAATATTAACTATCCCCTAATAATGGAATTAATAAGTTAACTATTCTATTTTTATACGTACACGCTGTCTGTTCTGCAATATTAAGTAAACTTGCAACATACTTATTAGATCTCTTATTAAAATATCTTTCAACTACAAATAATTTATCATCTGGATTTAATGTTTCAAGAGCATCATCTATATTTTCTATTTCAATTTCTTTAAGCCTAATTTTATTTCTTAATCGCTGGATCCTTTCAGCTCTCCTTATTACTTCATTCTCTACAGTTGAATTAAATGCATTTGTTGATTGAGTTTTTTCATCATAACTAATAGCGCTTGCCCCTTTATAATCATTCTCTAAAATCTCTAAATCTCTTTTTAATATCTTAATTTCAGCTTTTGTATTTTTATAATTATAAAGCATACTTTCAACTTTTTTATATTTGTTCATTACTATCACCTCCATCTTAGGCGCTTTCATAAGCATCTTAGACACTTAAAAATGTGATATTTACTAGCTTTCGGTCACTTTTAAAAACAAAAAAGTGTCTAGGATATATATTATTTTTCTTTATATATATTATTACTTATATATTTTATATTTCTTATATACTTAAAAAGAAATTTTTTCTATCTTAGGCATCTTAGACAAAACTAATTCAAACCGTTGCTATTACTAATCTATTTACTGCCTAAGATAATAATAAAACATCTTAGGCACATCTTAGGCTCAAACCACTGTAACTGTTGAAATTATGTGCTTGCTGTATCTATACTATCTTAGACACTCGTTGAACCATATCCACCAGTTCTAATTCCTGATTTTGGTTTATCATTATCAACGGTTAGATATTTTATGAATATTCCCTGAGCTACTCTTTCTCCAGCCTTAATAACTACTGTATTTTCTTTTCTAAGGTCCTTAATTATTGGTAAATATCCTACATGCTCATTATTTATTATTACTGAAGTAGAATTATCATCAGGAATAACTATGTCAAAAGCTTTCTTTAAATTTCTAAGCCCTATTCCAATATTACCTTCGTTTTTTGGATTATTATAATAATCACTATCTATATTCCCTATAGTAGTTGTAAGTATTAAATCTTTCTCATGACCTATGATACTTCTCATATCTATAAGTAAACATTCATCTTGCTGCATATATGCTTTAACATCTGTTAGGAAAAATACTTTTTCTCCAGGTGGAATAACCAAATCTTCAGTTGCATAAAAGTCATATCCACTGGATCCTTTAGTTGCTCTTATTGGTAATTTAATATCTTTATCGCTGTAACTTACTTTTTCAAATCCTCTCATTTGTACCTCCTATAATTTCAAATAACGTAAAGTGCTATTATAAATAAAAATGTTAGAATACTTCTTTTATAGGTATCTTTTTCTTTCTTAAATGTAATTCACCACAATATTAGTAATAAAATATTTTGAATAAAACTAATAATTGTAAACAATTCACTCACACCTTTCTAAATAAAATCGTTGAACTATTCAAATACTCGCCTGTTATGCATAAAAACACATTCCTTAATTTACCCATTATTATTCGCTCTCCTTTATTCCTTCTTCCCTAATGAACATTGATATTTTCTTTCCATTTACCCTAACTTGCTTTGTAATATAACCATTTCTACAAACTTCCCTACTAAAAGCAATTCTTGATAAATATTTAAGTCCATTTTCATTACAGTATGTTTGGTATTGTAAATAAACATCCTTAGTGCTTTCATTCTCAATTTTTGCTTCTTCCATGAACTGAATAATTGGATTATTTCGCTTTTCGTACTCTTTCCAAGTTTCTTCAACCGCTTCAGAAGAGGTAAATTCTCTATTATAAAGAACTCTTTCTAAACCTTTTAAAGCTAATTGTAGTAAATACTCTAAGGCCTCATCAGTCATAAGCTTGTCTATAATAAACGGATCATAATCCGCGTCCTTTTTACTAAACTTAGCGTTAAAAGGAATGAATATTAAACGCCGCTTAAGCCCATCACTTAAGTCATTAATTCTAGGCATTTCATTACAGCTAAATATTAATTTGCTATAATTTTCAAAGTCAAAAGGATCTTTGCCCTTTCTTTCTACATTAACTGTTTCTCCAGTAACTAATTTTTTAAAAGTTGAGTTATCTTCAATGTAACCGCTACTTATATCATCACCTATATTTACAAGCTTTCCTTCAAGTTGAAAAGTTTTAAATCTGTCATTTAATTCATTAAGAGCTACGCTTGATATATTTTCTTTACCGATTAATCTTTTAATTACATCAAGTAAAGTTGATTTCCCGTTTGCTCCAGAACCGCTTAATATAAAACATTTCCCCAGTTCATTTCTTCTAAATAGTGTGTATCCAATCATTTCTTCTATAAGTAATCTAAGTTTTTTATCATTGCAGCATATTTTATCTAAAGTTTTATCCATTACTTCACTATAAGCTCCTGGATTATAGACTACAGGAATTTTGTTTTTAATTTTGTATGTTGGACTAAACTCCATTAATTCTTTGGTTTCTAAATTAAAAACTCCATTTTCAAAGGCCACTAAAGTAGGTGTTTCCATTCTTACACTTGGAGCTTTGAGTTCTAAGTACCTTAACACTTCAGAACGATTGGATCTATTGGAATTTACAATGTACTGTAACATTGTGCGTTCAATTTCATCAGTATTGCTTGTATAATAGCCATTTTTATAAATGTGTAAATTATCATTTATTTTAACTACATAATGCTCTCTAATTAAATATAAGGCTAATTTTTCATACTGCAGCTTATTTTTAACATAGAATGTTTCTTTCAAAAAAGCTTCATCTCTTAGAATTATTTCTAGTTCTTTATCAGATACAGGATCTTTAAGTATAAATCTGTTTATAATTCTTATAACATCTCTAATTTCATTTTTTGTCATTCCTTGCTGTTGCAATGTAAGAATGTAAGTAAATAACGTTTCGTTACGACCATCACCTTCTTCCATATTGCTGAAATCAATACTAAATTTCTTACTTATTGGATATAACCATACTGGTAATACATCAGGTTCATCAACTTGTCTTACAGTTCTTGTTTTATCTCCTATTTTTATTGGAATTACTGCATTTTGTGATCCTAATCCAATATCACATTTTAAACCGAGTGCATTATAAACCCCTTGTTTTCTATTTTTTATACCTGGATTTATAAAGTAAAAGTGCCTTCCTCTATCGGTTTTAATCATATGACATTTTATATCAAGAGTTTTTATTATTTCGTATAGTTTTTCAGCTTGTTTAGTATCATCTATATCAATTTGAATTAGATTATCATCGAGAATACCTGCATACTCTTTAAAATTTTTTCTTGCCCATTGATGAGTATAAAATTCTTTTCTACCTTTATATTCTTCTAAAGGCTTTTTTCCTTTTGTTGGAAGGTATCCTTTAAACACATTACTACACCTCCTAAAAATCTGGTCGTTTTACTACCCAAAAAACATCAAATTTGGTATTTAAAACGACCAAATAACGTTGAATTTGGTATGTAAAACAACCAAATTTTTATAAATTATTTATCATATTTAGTAGCTCCTTTGAAAAACATTATTATTAATACTGCAGTTAATATCCATAAGGTAATCAACATTAAATCACCTCTTTTTTAAATTCTTTCAACTCAGCTATCTTCTCAATGATGTCTTCAAATGATTTCATTGTTGTTTCATTAATTTCCTTATCTACTAAAACTCTAAATAAAGTTTCTATATTAGGGTAATAACCTATTGGTCTCCACTTAAATGTTCCATTCCTTTTACCATTTTTATCTCGGCCTTCATATTTTTCATATAAAGTTATGTTGAGTTCATCAGATTTAATTTTGTATTTTTCACTTAGTTTCATTATTTCTCCTTTCCTCATTTACGATAAACTTATTTAAGATTATACTTTTAGATAGAATTAATCCTCAATTATTAATAAATTTAGCTTTCATGTAGTTTTTCTTCCAATCTTCATAAACTTTTTCTGCTTCGTTCTTTTTAAGTTTAAATTTTTTAACTATCTTATTAATTGTATCTTCTTTTGATTTATTATCGTTCTTGTACAAGAACTCATAAACATCTTCTCTTCCTGCAATCATATCTTCCCCCCCCTTTTTTCTTAATTCCTAATATATCTGAAATGTGTATTAACTAAAAACTATATTTATTCTATTTCTAAGTAACTCTATATCTTGTAAGTCTATGACAAAAGTATCTCCATGTTCTAATTCTTTTCCGTAACCAACATACTCTAAAGATATATAGTCTTCATCATTACATTGTTCTAATATATTTTTTAATTCTTTAACGGTTAACATCTTTTTCCTCCTTCGCAATAATAACAAATTACTCTAATAAACTTAATTGTTTTTCTTCTTCAAATTCCCTATAAACCTTACACCAACCTATCCCATCTATGCCCTCATTACATTCCTTACAACACTTGCATTCGTTTGGACAATCCTCACACGTACAATACTTACACCCTTCATATTTCAATGAAAATCACCCTCTTATTATTTTTTTATATTTACAAATCCTGTACTAAAATAATCTCATCTGCTCCATTCCATTACCTATAAAATCCTCAATTCTTTTTCTTGCTACTTCTATATACCATTGTTTATCTAGTCTTCTAGGAATTCTTTTTCCGTTAATATCCGAATTATCTATAAACGCTCTTTCAGGAGTTCCTGCAACCTTTTCTATAGATCCATTACTTTTCACCTTAAATATTCCAGGATCAGAATAATCTTTTGAAGCAAATACCCTTGATACTTTTTCATTTATCTTTACATTTCCATGCATTAAATATTTATATTTGCTAGAGGCTTTTATTACCTTTTGAAACTCAATTAAATACTTTGCATTATTTATTGTTTCTTCTACTGGAATTCCATAAATAAAATAATCTTTAAGAGCTTTATTTACTATTGGTAAATCATTATCTAATTTGCTTAATTCTTTAACATAAGCTCCTTTTGATTTAACTTTTCCATTCTCCATAACTATCAAATAATTATTTACATCTTTTTGGATTACCTTCTTAATTAGATCATGTTCAAGTCCCATTTTAGTTCTATTGGACCATTCTTCTGTTACCTTTTTATATAATTCAATAGCCTCTTTATTTGGTAATTTAAACATTACACCATCAGTATTAGCTTGAATTAATAATGCTCCTGGAATATTCATTTCGACTTTTTCAATTAAATCTAGTAACATTAATTGTCCATTAACACAAACATTATTAGCTTGTCTAGGATCATATAAACTATTGTATTGGTCCTTACTTGCTCCATAGGTTGAGTTAAGGACAATTTTATAAGGTTGCTGCTCCTTCTTTTTTCCTTCTCTTTTTAGTTGAACTCTCATGTCATAAATTTCTTTAAATTTTTTAGGGTGTTTTACATTTCTGGATAAAAAATTATATTCAATCATTAAACTAGGATAAAAACTGGTAACATCTGAATTTATAAATATTCCTTCTCCTTGATATTGAGTTCTAGCACCGTGTAATCCACCCCAACCGAATACATGAGATACACCGGCAACTTTTACTTCAAGAGATTTAGAATAGTTATAATTTAATTTATTTTCATACCACCTCTTGATATCCTTGTATTTTTCTATTTTTATTGTATTTACTATTTCTATATCAAACTCATCATTATGTTCTTGTTTAGTTGCTTCAAGTATTATTGCACTTAATTGAGCTTTAGTCTTATTAATATATTTAAGTGGTAATTTGAAAGTTTTTATTAAATTTATTTGGCTTTCAAATTCTTCTTTTCTATTAATAAAAACTTGCATAGCTTGTTCAACATCATGATTACAATAGAAGAATACTTCTTCAATTTCTTTAGGAGTTAATTTCCTATTGATATTAAAATCAACTGTAGTTTCTCTAATATCATTTCCCATAAATCCTTCGAGTTCCTTAAGTCCTCTAAATTTATCTGTCATAACATCAAAATTATAAAGTTGTATTTCATTAAAGCTTTTACTAAAAGACCAACCGCTTAAATTATTTGTTACTATGTGATTATTAATTGCTTGAGGACTTAGTCCTAATAATATTCCTTTTAAAATAAATTGATCGTACCCTCTTGAGTTAAAACCTATCCAAATATTATCCTTATTTTTTTCATATAATTTTTTCAGCGCTTCTGGATCATTAAGTATCTTATGAGTAGTCCTAGTAGATGTATCTTTGATTACAACTAACCAATCTTCCTTAAAAACTTCAAAGTCATAAAATAACATTTAAGTCACCTCTTAGTGGTTCTCAAAAAATTTTCAGCATATTTAAGCTGTTGTCTTACATATGGATCATCTTCATTTCCTCCAGTAGCCAGCCAATCAGTTACTCTTTTTTTCTATATCCTTAATAATTTCTACTGGTAAATTAACTTTAATTAAATCTTCAAATGTATTTATTCCCATATGAAATCACTCCTTATAAAATTTATTTTTCTTTTTAATCTGCAGCTTTAAATTATTAATGTTTTCTAATTGATTTTCGCTGCACTCACTTAGGTCTGCTGCATATGGACAATTAGGCTGCTCACCACCATATGGAACATTCATATCTTCTAGTGCTTTATGAATTGCACAGTTTTGATAGTTATCTTTACACCCTACACATCTAACCTGAGCTATGTCCTCTATGATGTCTATAAACTTGTCCCTTTCTAATACAATATACCTGATATTATCGTTTATATCCCTCATCAATTTTTTAAATGTGTAATCATCAACTAGCTTATAATCAAATTTCATAAGCTGCTTTTTTAGTTTCTTTAGTTCATATTCATTTAAATTTTCTTCAACTTCGTAACAAAATTTCTTAAGATATGTTCTAATTAATTTTAAATTCTTAACCATGTTAGAAGTAGCCATCCCTCTTTTTGACCATTCTTCCCAAACTTCTTCGGTTCTTTTATTATCTAGGTTTCTTTCACCTTCCAGATACTGAACGAAAGCTTTAGCTACCATATAAAAGTTTTTTTCTTCAGAGCTTAAATAATCTCTTTTAAGAATTCCCATTTCGTCGTTCCTCCACCTTTCTTTTCATAATCAAGTCAGTATCATCTAATATCATCATTACCTTACTTTTAGGTAAATTATTTTTTAAAAAAGCTTCCACTAAACTATCTGAAAATAATTCTTTAAAATATTTACATCTCTCTGATACTTCTTTTTCAATAAATTCTCTATTAATATCGCTTTTTAATATTTCAAATTGTTGTTTAGTAAGTTTTTGATTTATAAATTTTCTCTTTTTTCTATCCTCAGCCCTTCCCATAAATCTTCCTCCTTTTTTATTTAGAGTGAGGATTTAACTCCTCACTCAAGAATTAATTATTTTTCATACACATCAAAGATTTCATAAACATTAAAGTTTGGATTTTTAGTATTTGCTTTGTAATCTAAACCATATTCCAATTTGCCATTAATTTCTTCAAAAATATCTAATAGCATATTATGATATTGTTTATAACTTTCAAATTCTACATTAATGCCACTATCTAAACTTCTTAAAAATTCATTTGCGTTGTGTATTCCAAATCCAGTTGTAAGCATTTGATTATAGAAAATTAACGATCCTTTATACTCACCAGCTATGATCTTGAACCAAATACTTAACATTGGATCTCCTTTTTTAGATTTTTTAAGTTCCATCTTAGTAATTTCAACTTCATATTTACCATGCGGTACTTCCTTAAAATCTCCACTATTTTCTGCTGCTTCAGCAACATCTTTCTTTAATCCTTCCACATCTATCTTTTCATCAAATTCTTCCCATATATTTCTTTCCATTTTTTCATTCCTCCATTTTATTTATATATTTGAGGGATTATGGCTCCCTCTAGCCTAGTTAACATAATATTTTATTCTGTAACTCTTCTACGTCTTCTTTTTCTAGGTTCTTCTATTTCATCATTATCTTCTTGAGGTTCTTTATCTTCTATATTTTCTTCTTTATCTACTGCTCCAATAACTTCATCATTTTTTATATTTTCAATTTCTTCTTTCTGTAATCTTCTTCTAACTTTATTATCAGTTTCTTCCTCTTTTACTTCTTCAACTTTATTTACTACATTACCGACTAATTCTTGCGCTCCTACTAAAGCTTCAGTAAATTCTTTCATATCAAGCTTACAAGTCTTAACTTTAAAATTAAATCTACCTCCACCGAATGCATTTTCATCTTTAACTAATTGAATTAATCTATCTTCCCCCTTCATATAAGCTCTAACAGTTAAATCAACTGTTCCCGCTAAAACATTAGCAACTTTATCACTTATATTAGGTTTATATGTTGTTACTTTATTTCCATTTTTAAGTGTAATTTCATTAGTAACTTCCTTACTTATATAGATTATTTGATACCCTAAAGCTTTTAGTCTTTTCATAGTACTTAAAAACTCAGTTTTAACTAAATCATATCCTTTCCCATAACCACCATCCGATTCATGTTCCCAACCGTACTTATCATAAACATATAGCCTGCAGTGTTCATATAAATCCTCTACTAAATCAATACATATTCTTTTAAAGTCATTTTGTTTCTTTTCTAATTCACTAATGACTTCTTTGAATATTTCCCATGCTAATTTAATATTTGTGATTCTCCCATTTACAGTAACTTCATTTGCAATTTTTATTACTGGAGATGTTGTGTTATCTGTATTTCCATCAGTATTTAGGAATAATAAATCATCATATTGATCTACAAAGGTACTCTTTCCTACATAACTTTGTGCGTAAATCCATAAATCAGGATTTCTATCAATTTTCTTTTCTCTTCTCTTATTACTTGGTAATTGCATATCTACATCTTCTCCTTTAATACATAAATTTTTATATTCACACCAGTCACAAAGACCAGTTACATTCTTTTTAAATTCAGTTTCTTCATAGATGTCTATTATGGAGTTCATAAATTCTACTACTTTTTCAGCATTATATTTGACTTCCATGATTTTAATTTTTGAGTTCTCTAGTTCTTCTTTAATCCTTTTCCTAAATTGATATAATGACTCTTCTTTTTTTTGTTTAACATTTATCTTTGGTATAAAGATAAAACCTAATTTTCTAACTTTAAACCCTAGCTGCTCCAGGAAATATTTATATAAATGAAGTTGTGGTGATTCTGAATACTTTTCATAATTGTTACTATATTTATAATCAAATATATCAACAGAGCCATCTGAATTTTTAGTCATTAAATCTATTATTCCTACAAATCTAGAAGTATTTAATCTAAATTCTTTTTTATACACTGTTATGTTTGCTAAGATCTCATGAATTTTAGGTATTAAATATTCAAATTTCATAACTTCTTCTATATGTCTATCAGTAATAATTGGATAATTGGAGTAATAAAATTCTAATGCTGACTGTAAATCCTTTTCTGCTCCTAGATGAATTGTATTACCACATATTAAAGCATCATCTGCTTCAGGAGTTTGAATTGTTTTAAGTTTGTCCACATATCTTAATTTATATTTATAAGGACAAGTTGCATAGGTTTCTACTTTTGAATGAGAATATTGCATTTAATCACCTACATTAAAATTAAATTCTAAGCATTTTCTACTAGCTAAATAATCACACATATGAGTAAACTTTTAGCATATCTTACCTCCTCTATTACGTTTTCTATTATGTTCTCTAATTCTTATAGTATTTTCTATTTGATGTATATCAGCATCATTAGTTTTCTTTTTAAATCTTTTAGTGTAATAATCATTTATATATTTTTTCATAAATTCTGATTTACTTAACGCTTTCATTATCACACCTCACATAAAACTCTAAGGTCCTTTTTGAGCCTTTCAAAATCCTTAGGATAAACTATATAAGCATGTCCTTTACAGTTCTTTATCAGCTTAATATTACGTTTTTGAAGTTCACTAGCATGTCCATTTTCAGCTTTTACTTCTATTGCAACAAAATGACCATTTATACAAGCTATAATATCTGGTATTCCTGACTTACTATAAGGTCCCGCCCAATATTTGAAGTACCAAGTATTTGGTAGTCCATTTAAAAAAACTTTTATTTTATTTTCAAATTGTTTTTCAGCTGCCATTATTCTTCATCCTCTACTGGTAAAAATCCATCTTCTAATATTGATGTATAAATTATTTCGTTATTTTCATTAACATCAAATTCATATCCTGTATTCATTACTTAATCACCTCATTCAATCTATAAATTATTCCTTCTAAATCTTCTTCTACTTCTCTTACTTCACCTTCATACTCTTCGAATTCATCTTTGATTTTATAAATCGCCGTTTCAACATCTTCTATATATTTAATTATTAATGATGTATCAACTTCTCTATTTTCACTTACCACTAGTTCATCGACTTCAATTCGAACATAATTTAGCTCTGCTAATGCTCCTTCAATACTATTTAATACTTTTGATGATTTTGCCATTTACCATTCTCCTTTCAATTTAATTCTTATTGAGCTTTTAACATTTGAAGTCTTACAATATTTAGCATAAATTTCAGGTAAATCTTTTTTTAACTTATTACTATCAATACTTGTCCTTGTTGTAGGAGCTGTATAAGTTATTGTCATTACTTCATTATCCCATTTCTTGACACCATGCTTTTCCATAGCTTTAAGTAAATCTTCTTTTAACTTCTTCTTAACTTCCTCAATTTTAGCTGCTTGAATTTCTAAATCTTGAAGCTGTATTAACACTGGCATAATTTCTTTCGGTAACATTGGTATAGCTGCTTTAAACTCAATTCCTACTAATGCTTTATCCCAAGCATCTTCACTACCATCATCAGGCAAATCAAAATCTACTGGCCATAAATCATTTTCAGTTACAAAAGTTATAAATTCCTCTCTAGTCATATCTTTTGATAATTCTTCTACTGTTTTCATTGATTAATCCTCCTTTATAATTCTTATTGGTAATACTAAATCTAGTTTTTCATTTTCAGTTATTGTAATTGGACTCATATTATCCCTCATACGAAGTTCAGTATTTTCTCCATAATGAGATAAACATTCAGTTAAATATTTAATGTTAACGTGTATCTCTAAATCTTTACCTGATTTCTCAATATCAACTATATCTTTTATAGTCATATCTGCTGATTTAGCTATTAGTTCTAGTCCATTACTCCTGAAATTTAATGTTACAAGTTCCACTTTTTTATAAGTTTTTAATAGTTTAACTACTTTGTTAGCATTTATTTTAGCTACAACTTCATTTGAAATATTAATAACGCTTTTGTAATTAAAATAACTACCTTCTTCAGTTTTTCCAGTTATCATTACATTTTCAAAAGCTAAAGTTTGAATATTATTATTTTGATAAATTTTTATATTTGTAGTATTTTTAAATTTTTTATAGAGCTTTATTAATTCCTGTGGTATTAAAACCTTATTGTAGTTTCCTTTATGAGATCTACTAGCTAATCTATAACCATCCAAAGCAACTATATTTTTATCATCTACATATACACAATTAAGAATTGGTCTAATTGAATCTTTTGCTATTGCATATTCAACATCTATAACTTTGTCAAAATCATCTTTGGATATTTCTGTTATAAACTCCCCTAACTCTGGAATAGGTAATTTTGAATTATTAACTGTGTATTTTATTTCTCTTTCCCCTGTTTTAATTGTATCCTCTGTAATATCCACCCAGTTTGAGTTCTTAGGAATATTAGATAAAACTTCACTTTTTATTATTGAAGTACCAGGTTCTATTACTTCTCCATCAGCAATTATGAATATTGTATTGGCTTCAGGTGTATTATCAGTTTTAGCGATAAGTGTAATTCTCTCTTTATCAGCTATTATTGATACTTCTTCTTTAGTAACTTTTAATATTTTCTCTATGTCATTTTGAGCTACTGTTATTTTCAATTTTTAATCATCCTCCAATTCTTCAATTCTCTCTTCTGCTAAACCTTCTACTATAGACATCATTTGTTCTTGTAACCATTCAACTTGTCTAGGTGTTTCACACTTGTCATATAGATTGTCTATATGAATTTCAAAATCTAGTTGATTAAATTTCATTTAATATTCCTCCAATTCTTCAAACAATTTATTTGTAAAATCTCTTCTAGTACCTAGAACATCAAATATTTTCTTTTCTATAGTTCCTTCAGTAATTAAGTAATAATACATACAAGTTTTCTTTTGACCTAATCTGTGAGTTCTTTTCTTACTCTGCTCGAATAACTCACTACTAAGCGGCAAACTGAAATATATAATTTTATTACTTAGCTGTAGGTTCAGTCCCATAGCTCCAGCTTGATATTGAAGTAATGTCACTGAATTGTCTTTGGTTTCATAATTTTTAAGATCCTTAACCTTTCCATTCACAACTGATATTGGTTTATTTAACTTCTTACATATATTCTTAATTTCATCCAACTCTCCAGTGAAATTGTAAAATATTAATAACCTATCTTCCGTTGATTCTATAAGATCTTTGAGAACTTCATATTTATTCTTGTTGTACATAGCCGCTAATTGCCTTTGATAAAGCATGTTAGTTAATGAAGTATCTCCAACTAATTCCTGATTATTTATTGTTACTATACGGTCTTTCTTAAATTTTTTATATTCTTGAGTAGATTTAATTTTTATTATGTTATCCATTTGTTCAGGTAATGTTAAAACTTCTTCTGTTTTCTTAAACACTGCTCCATATTGCCTTAGTTTAGCTTTAAGCCTGTCTACATTTTTGTAGCCAATGACTATTGGTATTTTAAATCCGTTAACTTCCATATTTTTTGTGATAATATAGTTATCCCAAAATGCTTTTTTACTAATATTCCAACCTAGTAATTTACATTGACTATAAAGTTCTTCATACTTTCCACTACATGGAGTTCCTGATAATAAAATTACATTTTTAGGTTTCATCTTTAATATGAATTTAGTTCTTTTAGAAGTTTCGTTTTTTATATAACTAGATTCATCTAAAATTAATGTAAAATCTTTTAAATTTAGTAACTCTGGTCTTCTCCAAACCAAATCATAATTTATTATGACTATTGATTTATCTGGTATCTCTCTTGACTTAGAATAAATTAATACATTATACTGTGAGTAGTAAGTTTTAAAGTGCTCATACCAATCTTGTAACTTTGATTTTTGGCAGACTATCAAATTTACATTGGCATTGAGTACTTTCATTTTTTCTGAACCTATAAAAGTCTTACCAAGTCCCATGTCATAATAGTAAGCTACCCTGTTATGATCCTTAGTTAGTTCTATAGCTTCTATTTGATGTTCCATTAATTTAACTTCCAAAATTACCTCCATTATCTAAGCTAATCGCATTACTATTTTTTAATAATTTTTGTTTTAATTTTTCTTCATTCTTTTCGAACCAAAACGGACTTATAATTTTCTTAGAATTCTTTTTAAAAAATCTATTTCTCTTTTTCTTCAAAATATTTACCTCCTAATTCTTCCTTGTATTTCTCTTTAGCTTTTCTTAGTGCAGCATTAAACTCTAAATTTTCTTTTAAAACTAAGATTTCTACTTCCTTTGAAATTTTTAAATAAACATTTATTTTTCCCATATCTACCTCCTTAAACTAATCTTTTTACATGTTTTTATGTGATAGAACTCATAATAGTCAGCCCCTTTATTTATTAATAAAAATTCATTTGGATCTAAATTTTCTTTCTTTAAAAATTTAATTTCATTTTCAGATAATTCTTTACACTTTCTTAGCATTATTAACACCTCATCAAAGCTCTTTTGTAATTTTCACATATTTCAACAAACTCTTTTTGACTTGTCCTCTTTCCATAAGTAAGTCTATTAATTTTAATATCTCTGTCTACCTCAACAATAAATTCCTTAAAATTGTCTTCTCCTAAAGAATTTTTTAAGTCTTTTAAATAATTTATTAGCATCTTTAACCCTCCTATCTAATTAAAATTTTAAATTTACCAATAATTTATTAAGTAAACTATTATGCTTTAAAAGGCATTCGCCTTACTCATCTTGAAGTTCTTCCGCATTTTTAGGGAAAATTTCTTCGTTATCTTTGTATTTGTCATACAAATTTAGTAACACATCAGTCACTAATTTTGTGGTTTCATATGTTTTCTCACAAATAATATTGAAATACATTTATAATCACCTTTTTTTTATTATCACTTTATCTTATGTTAGAAAAATAATTCAGTTACACTTTTATTAAGATGCTTGGCCAACTTTTCCATAACTGATTTACTTGGATTTGTTTTTTGTTCATTTTCCAAATTTGAAATATAAGTAGGTGACAATCCTGTTTTTTCTGCTAAATCATAAATACTTAATTTCAATTCTTGTCTAGTAATTTTTAATTTATTTCCCATTTTTCAACCCCCCTTTCCGTATCCTGTAAGAATATAGTATCATTCTCTGTCAGAGAACACAACGCTTTTGTATTCTGCTAGCGAACAATTACAAGAAATTACCGTACTCTCTCAGAATATATCTCTTTTTTTCTTTATTTTACTATTGACTTTATATTCTATCGGAATATAAAATATATTCTATGAGAATACATTTTTGTATTTATAAGAATACTATTAATGAAAGGAAGTGATTTTATAATGTTAGGTAAAAATTTGAAATTAATTAGAGAATCAAAAAAAATAGGAGTGAATGAATTAGCAAGGCTTAGTGGAGTTAGTGCTGGATATATAAGTGCTTTAGAACGTGATGAAAAGAAAAATCCATCATTAACTACATTAGGAAAGTTAGCTGATGCACTTGAAATAAATATTGAAGATATTATGAAAAGTGAACCAATTACAAAGGATGATTTAGATAATTGGGATAAGCAATCCAAACAAATAAAAGAAGAAGAATTTTTATTTGAAACTGGTGAATTTAAAACTCCTGAAGCTGCTATGAAATTTATATTAAAACAACCTACTATAATGGGATTTGGCGGATTTGATATTGATAAACTTACTAATGAAGAAATAATAGAATTTGCTAATGAATTACTAAGTCAACTTAAATTACTTGGTTTAAAATATAGAAAATAGAGGATGCTTTATGAATCATATATGGATAGACAACATTATCGCAGGCCTTATAGATACGTATAATACAAATGACGTATTTGAATTATTAGACTGTTTAAATATACGCATCTATAAAATTGATTCTAATAATATCATGATAAAAAATAATGATAGTTTATATTATAGAGATTATTTAAATAATGAAGTAATTTTTATTAGAAATGATATACCAAGTAATTTAGAGAAATTTATTTTATTACATGAATTAGGTCATGCTTTACTTCATACTGATATTTATCAAGCAGCTTTTAATAGAAAATTTATTAATACTGGAAAACTTGAAAAACAAGCAAACTATTTTGCATTTAAACTTATGAATATAAATTTTGATCATATTGATCTAGATGGTTTAACAATAGAGCAAATATCTTGCATATTAGGATTACCATGTAATCAATTATTTGAATTTATAAACTTAAAAGAGGTGATAACTTGAAAAAAGTTGCAATTTACTCACGTAAATCTAGAGAAACTGATAAAGGTGAATCTATTAATAATCAAATTCAAATGTGCAAGAACTATTTTTTAAATAAAGATGGTGATTATGAATTCGAAGTCTTTCAAGATGAAGGATTTAGTGGTGGTAATACCAATAGACCTCAATTTCAAAGAATGATGATGCTCGCTAAAAATAAGAAATTTGATATTATTGCTTGCTATAAAATAGATAGAATTGCTAGAAATATAGTTGATTTCATGAATACTTATGATATTTTAGAAAAGCATAATGTTCGTCTAGTTTCTATTACTGAAGGATTTGATCCATCAACCCCGGTGGGCATGATGATGATGACTATAATGGCTGGTTTTGCAGAAATGGAACGTATGAACATTGCTCAACGTATTAAAGATAATATGCTTGAATTAGCTAAATTAGGTCGTTGGAGTGGTGGTACTCCACCTACTGGCTATAGATCTGTAAAAATTACCGAAGGTTCGAAAAAAAGAGTTTACCTTGAGGTTATTCCTGAGAAAAAATATATTATCGAAAAAATCTTTAATTTAGCTTCAGAAGGATATACTTTATCATCCATTTCTAAAATGTTAAATATTCCTAGTAAAACTATACAAAATATAATAAGAAACCCTGTTTATTGTAAAAGTGATGAAAAGTCAAAGTTATATTTAGAAAAGTTTGGTTATACTGTTATGGGAGAATTAAACGGAAAAGGATATTTACCCTATAACAGACGTCCTCGTAAAAAAGATGGGAAGAAAGAATATAATTTTAAAGACATGTTAGTAACTGTTTCGATTCATGAAGGAATTATTGATTCTAAAACTTGGGTAAAAGCTAATTTAGAATTAGATAGTAGAGCTATAGAAGCTAGACCAAGAACTTCTCAAAAAACTTTTTTAGCACATTTAGTTAAATGTAAATGTGGAAGTGGAATGTTTGTAAATGCAGGTTCGAGACCAAATAAAAATGGAATAGTTAAATACTACTTTCAATGTTCCGCTAAAAAGTACAATCCCGGCAGTTGTGATGCCAAAAGAATAGAGATTTCAAAATTAGAATCTGATATATTAGAATTATTAAAGGGATTTGCAGAAAATGAAACTTCTTTCAGTAGATATTTATATTCTAATACATTAAATGAATATGATATTGATAAAGAAATTGAAAATATTAAGTCCATAATAAAAAAGTATAATAAAGACATTGAGAGTTTAACCAATAAATTAATATTACTTAATGATAATGCTGCAATAATAGTGGCTGATAAAATAAATTCAATTTCTAATGAAATTAGTAAACAAAATGAAATTTTACTAAAACTAGAAACTAAAAAACTTAATGATAAAAAAAATGTTAAAGATGCTAGAATTTTAAGAAAAGGAATTATTTCTCTTTTATTAGCTTGGGATAAACTTTCCATGGAAGATAAACAAATTTCAATAAGACAGATAATTAAAAAAATTCAATGGTTAGG
>Ga0134092_1001795_pt1 | contig 17862 bp, 17 predicted proteins | sample 3_6taG_FD_94454 | JGI IMG/M metagenome (GOLD analysis project Ga0134092, IMG submission 94454) | Switchgrass degrading microbial communities from high solid loading bioreactors in New Hampshire, USA - 3_6_20_6_A3 metaG | ecosystem: Engineered > Bioreactor > Semi-continuous > Anaerobic >... | reverse complement strand
AATTATTAATTCAAAATCTATTTATTTAGCCTGGTATTCACAATGCATTCAAATAAGGGCCTTGCAGAGGAATCATAATTATAACTTTATACTTCCCAGGGAGGGGTGATGCATCCCTTAATGGCACTGGCTGCTGCGACAGCGGGGCTCGACAGATAGACCTCGCTCTCCGGGTGCCCCATACGACCCACGAAATTACGGTTAGTAGTGGCCAGTGCTCTCTCCCCTTTGGCCAGAATACCCATATGCCCTCCCAGACAAGGCCCACAGGTGGGGGTACTTACGGCTGCACCTGCCTCAATAAAGATTTCAATATAACCCTGCCGCAAGGCTTCCAGGTAAATCTGTTGCGTGCCGGGGAATATTATTAGCCTTATCTCCGGATGTACTTTCTTCCCCTTAAGAATAGAAGCAGCTATTTTTAAATCCTCCAATCTGCCATTAGTACAAGAACCTATAACTACCTGATCCAGGCTTATTCCCGCTGCTTCACTGACAAAACGGGTATTCTCGGGAAGATGAGGAAAAGCTATTACCGGTTCAAATTGGGATACATCATATTCCCGAATCTCGGCATAGGAAGCATCAGGATCAGACTGATATATCTTATAGGGACGCTTAGCCCTTTTCTCTACATACTCCCGGGTTATATCATCTGCTGCAATGATGCCGTTCTTACCGCCTGCTTCTATGGCCATATTAGCCATAGTAAAACGATTATCCATCGACAGTTTACTAATTACTTCCCCGGTAAACTCCATAGACATATAACGGGCACCATCAACTCCAATATCGCCAATTGTATATAAAATTAAATCCTTACCGCTTACCCAGGGGGGCATTTTCCCATAATACACTAATTTAATACTCTCAGGTACTTTAAACCAGGCTTCACCGGTAGCCATACCAGCTGCCATATCAGTGGAACCTACTCCAGTAGCAAAAGCTCCCAAGGCTCCGTAAGTACAGGTATGGGAATCTGCTCCGATAATCATATCTCCTGGAAGTACCAGACCCTGCTCCGGTAACAGGCAGTGTTCTATACCCATACAACCTATTTCAAAATAATTTTTTATCCCCCAGCGACGGGCAAATTCACGCATAATTTTGTTTTGCTCAGCCGATTTTATATCTTTATTGGGAGTAAAATGGTCCGGTACCAGGACTATCCTTTCCGGATCAAAGACCTTATCTATCCCCAGTTTTTCAAATTCAGCTATGGCTACCGGGGCAGTAACGTCATTTCCTAATATTACATCCAGTTTACAATTAACCAGTTCACCAGGAGCGACATATTCCTTGCCTGCATGACTGGCAATTATTTTCTGGCTCACTGTCATTCCCATCTTTATTACACTCCTTAAAACATCAACTATTTAGCTATGATGGTTTCGATGCTGGTCAAAATAATACTTATTAATTGCATTAATATATGCTTTTACACTAGCTTCAATAATATCGGTACTGAGGCCGCGACCATTGTACCTTTTGCCATTTATTTCAATATGAGCTATTACTTCACCCAAGGCGTCTTTACCGCCACCAACCGCATTTATCTTGAAATTGTGCATTATACCGTATATGTCAGTGATCTTATCAATTGCATGACAGGCGGCATCTACGGGGCCGTCCCCGGTAGAAGCTGCTTCATAGGATTTATCTTCAATAGTCAATCCCACCGTAGCAGTAGGAATAATACTGGTACCACTAGTAATATGCAAATATGATAGGCTAAAGCGTTCCGGGACAGCACTAGCCTGGTCATTAACCAAGGCTTCCAGGTCATCATTGGTTACTTCTTTCTTCTTATCAGCAATATCTTTGAAACGCATAAATGCCCGGTTCAGCTCTTCTTCATCTAGGTTATAACCTAGTTGAATCATCCGCTCCTTAAAAGCATGACGTCCGGAGTGTTTGCCTAAAACAATTCCATCAGTTTTAACTCCAACCAGTTCCGGACTTAGTATTTCATAAGTACTGCGCTCCTTTAATACCCCATCCTGATGAATGCCTGATTCATGTAAAAACGCGTTTTTCCCTACTATAGCTTTATTAGGTTGTACCGCCATCCCGGTTAAGCTACTTACCAGACGACTGGTCCGGTAAATTTCATCATATTTTACATTAATCTGACGCTCAAAATAATGCCGACGAGTATACAGAGCCATTATTATTTCTTCTAAAGAAGCATTGCCAGCCCTTTCCCCGATACCATTAACCGCACATTCTACCTGACGAGCACCGTTTATGATTGCAGCCAGGGAATTTGCTACAGCCAATCCCAGATCATTGTGGCAATGAACACTAATTATGGCTTTATCTACATTGGGAACCCTGTCTATGATATTCTTAATAAAATACCCGAATTCCTCAGGTACAGCATAACCAACCGTATCCGGTAAATTAACGGTAGTAGCTCCAGCCTCAATCACTTTTTCTACTACTAAAGCCAAATAATCCAGATCTGAGCGAGAGGCATCTTCAGCGGAAAACTCAACATCACTACAGTATTTTTTGGCATAAGCCACTGCATCTATCGCTTGAGCTAAAGCCTCTTCACGACTTTTTTGCAATTTATACTTTAAATGAATATCAGAAGTAGCTAAGAATACATGAATTCGTGGTGATTCCGCACCTTTTATAGCTTCCCAGGTTCGGTCGATTTCTTTATGATTACACCGGCTAAGCCCTGCTATAACCGGCCCTTTAACTTTTTCGGCGATCTTTTTTACGGCAGCAAAATCCCCCGGGGATGTGACCGGAAACCCGGCTTCAATAATATCCACTCCCAGACGGGCTAACTGAGAAGCTATCTCCAGTTTTTCATCAACATTAAGACTAACCCCGGGGGATTGCTCCCCATCACGTAATGTGGTGTCAAATAAATATATACGTTTACTGTCCCCCATAACACTCCTCCTCGTTAAATATTCAGCATATCTATAGACGCGGAATACGCGAATTTAATAAAAGGAAAACGCGGTTTAACTTACATTAAAATCAAAAAATACGGAGTATTTTTTATACACAATTATTAATTATTTTTAATTCTAATTATTAATTCCAAACCCGCTTACTTTATGCACAGTATTTTACACATCCGAATAATTAAAGACCGCGTAAATTCTAATTTTCCGCGCTTTCCGCGTCTTTGATTTATTAATAAATATTTACTTGCTTTCCTTTAACCAGGGCATCATTGCCCGGAGTTTGGCACCAACGGTTTCGATTAAGTGCTCTTTATTCTGTTTTCTAAGGGCATTAAATTGCGGTCTTCCGACCTGGTTTTCTAATAACCAGTTCTTAGCAAATTTCCCGCTTTGGATATCTGCCAGTGCTTCCTCCATAGCATATCTTACTTCATCACTGATAATATCCGGCCCTTTAGTGTAGTCACCCCATTCTGCAGTATCACTGATAGAATAACGCATATAACTCATGCCGCCTTCATACATCAGGTCTACAATCAGCTTTAATTCGTGTAAGCATTCGAAATAAGCAATTTCGGGCTGGTAACCAGCAGCTACTAAGGTTTCAAATCCCGTTTTAACCAATTGGGTTACTCCACCACACAATACACATTGTTCGCCAAAGAGGTCGGTTTCAGTTTCTTCTTTAAAGGTGGTTTCGATAACCCCTGCCCTGGTACAACCAATGCCACGAGCATAAGCTAGTGCCAGTTCTTTAGCCTGACCGGAATAATCCTGCTCTACAGCTACAATAGCAGGAACTCCCGCACCTTTTTCATACATACGTCTTACCAGATGTCCGGGACTCTTAGGTGCTACCATAAAAACGTCAACAAATGCCGGAGGTACTATTTGTCCAAAATGAATATTGAATCCGTGGGAAAAACCCAGGGCGTTTCCTTCCTTTAAGTAAGGTTTGATTTCCTGGGCATATACTTTAGCCTGTATTTCATCAGGAACCAATATTTGCACAATATCGCCTGCAGCAGCCGCTTCCGCCGTAGTCATAACCTTAATTCCTGCGGCCACAACACTGTCCCATTCCTGCTGGGTAACTTCATCAAAGGGTTTTCTTAAGCCTACTACTACATCGATGCCACTATCATGCAGGTTTTGCGCCTGAGCATGACCTTGGGAGCCAAATCCTATTACTGCAACCGTTTTACCCTTTAATAGGTCCAGATTCGCGTCTGCATCATAATACATTTTTGCCATAACTAAAATACCTCCTTAATATCTATTAAGTTTACCGGTTTTGCCCCGGCCAATTAGCTTATTTAATTTCCCCGCGTACCATGGCTACAATCCCTGTCCGAACTAGTTCTATAATCCCGAACGGTCTAAGGGATTCTACCATAGCATCTATTTTGCTACTATCACCTGTAACCTCAATTATCAAAGAGTTTTTGCCAATATCTACAATACGTGCTCGAAAAATATCTACAATCTGCACTATATCAGCACGTACATTATTATCAGCTTTGACCTTTATCAGCACCAACTCCCGCTCTACTGAGCGTTCTTCTGTTATGTCAACAATTTTAATAACATCTACCAGCTTATATAATTGCTTGGTAACCTGTTCTAGGATCCTGTCATCTCCTCTAACTATAATGGTTATGCGAGATATAGTTGGATTTTCCGTCTCTCCTACGGCCAGGCTTTCTATATTATATCCCCGCCGGCGAAATAGAGTGGTTACCCGGGTAAGTACACCAGGCTTATTCTCAACTGTTACCGTCAAAGTATGTTTTTTCATATATCGTCACCCCCCAGCATATTGGAGAGAGAGCCTCCCGGCGGAACCATGGGATAGACATCTGCCTCCCGTTCTATCAAAATATCCAATACAACCGGGCGGTCAGTTGCTTGCAAAGCTCTATTTAAAGCATCATCCAATTCTTCTTCTTTATTTACCCTTATACCAATAGCTCCAAAGGCTTCCGCCAATTTAACGAAATCAGGCTGTGCCGACATATCTGTATTAGAATAACGTCCACCATAGAAAAGGCTTTGCCATTGTCTTACCATTCCCAAATACTGATTGTTAAGAATACATATCACTATTGGCAACCGATACTGTACCGCCGTGGCTAATTCCTGAATATTCATAAGAATACTGCCATCTCCAGCGATATCTATTACCAGCCTATCGGGGCAACCAATCTTGGCTCCGATTGCAGCTGGGAAACCAAACCCCATAGTACCAAGGCCTCCTGATGTCAGAAATGAACGGGGATGCTTAAATTTGTAATACTGGGCCGTCCACATCTGATTCTGACCTACTTCGGTGGTAATAATAGCCTCACCTTTAGTCAGGTCATATATTTTTTCGATAACATGCTGCGGCATTAGCCTACCATCACGCGAAGAGCCATAACGCAAGGGAAACTCTTGCTTCCAACGGTCTAAAGTACGATGCCATTCTCCATATTCTGCAACAGGTTCCAGGCGTTCGTTGATAGCCTGCAGAACTTCTTTCGCCTGACCCACGATAGGAATATGAGTATTTACATTTTTGCCGATTTCAGCAGCATCTATGTCTATATGAATCACCTTGGCATGAGGAGCAAAGGTATTAACGTTACCAGTTACCCGATCATCGAATCTTACCCCTACAGCAATCAAAAGGTCAGCCTCTCCAATGGCATAATTTGCGTAGCGGGTACCATGCATACCCAGCATTCCCAAACTAAGATAGTTATTCCCCGGGAATGCCCCTAGCCCCATAAGGGTAGTCGTTACTGGTATCTTACGTTTTTCAGCTAACTCTCTTAACTCGGTAGCAGCATCAGAAGATATAACTCCTCCGCCAGCATAAATCACCGGACGCTCAGCTTTTTTAATTAGCTCCACAGCTGCTATTACCTGTCCTAAATTACATCCCTTCATAACCCGATAACCACGAAGGTTTACCTCTGCTCCCTCTGAAAATTCTATACTCTTCTCCATAACATCTTTGGGCAAGTCTACTACCACCGGACCAGGCCGGTTAGTCCTGGCTATATAAAAGGCCTCTTTTACTACTCTGGCTACATCCTCAGTTCTCTCCACCACGTAATTATGCTTGGTAATAGGTAAAGTAATTCCAGTGATATCTGCTTCCTGGAAAGCATCCCGGCCAATTAATGATGTTCCCACCTGACCCGTAAAACAAACCATTGGGATAGAATCCATATAGGCAGTAGCAATACCAGTAACTAGATTTGTTGCCCCCGGTCCCGAGGTAGCAATACAAACTCCGACTTTACCGGTTGCCCGGGCATAACCATCAGCTGCATGGGCTACCCCTTGTTCATGGCGAGCCAAAATGTGGCGAATACTAGAATCATATAGAGCATCATAAATTGGGAGCACTGCTCCTCCCGGATAGCCAAATACAGTGTCAACTCCCTCTTCTTGTAAACACCGCAGTAAAATTTCTGCCCCCTTTAACTGCACCCGCATCACCTCCAAATGAATTAAAAAGAAAATATTTTATCATTTAATTTATAAAAATAGCGGGCTTTAGATGGCCCGCTATTTATTAGCTATCAGCTTAAAACTATTTTTTAAAAATAGCACCGGTGCTGGCTGATTGTACCATCTCAGCATATCGTTTCATATAACCTTTTTTTATTTTTGGTTCGGGTAACTTCCATAGCTCCCGCCTTTTTGCTAGTACTTTGTCATCTACCAAAAGGTCCAGCCGGTAGGCTGGAATATCTATTCGTATAAGGTCCCCTTCCTCAATAAGACCAATTATTCCCCCTGCTGCCGCTTCGGGAGATACGTGTCCTATAGATGCTCCTCTGGTAGCACCGGAAAAACGCCCATCAGTTATAAGGGCTACTTCTTTATCTAACCCTATTCCAGCAATAGCCGAGGTGGGGGTAAGCATTTCCCTCATCCCAGGTCCCCCAGCAGGGCCTTCATAACGAATGACGATAACGTCGCCACTTTTAATCTTATTGCCTAAAATAGCTGCAACGGCATCTTCCTCGGAATCGAAAACCCTAGCAGGACCTTGGTGTACCATCATCTCTTCAGCCACCGCACTCTTTTTAACTACTGCCCCTTCGGGAGCAAGATTGCCAAATAATATAGCTAAACCACCCGTCTCACTGTAAGGATCTGTTACTGGTCTTATGACATTATGATCACGCACCGGGGTTAAGGTAATGTTTTCCCCAACCGTTTGGCCGCTGACGGTTAAGCAGCTGGTATTAATTAATCCCTTTTTATTCAGTTCATTTAAAATGGCTTGCAGTCCCCCCGCCTGGTATAAGTCTTCCATATGGTGGACTCCCGCCGGGCTTAATTTACACAAATTTGGTGTAGTAGAGCTTATTTCATTAAACATTTTTAGATTGAGTTCAATTCCAGCTTCACTGGCAATAGCTAATAGATGTAAAACGGAATTACTTGAGCAACCAATGGCCATATCCAGGCGTATAGCATTCTGGAAAGCCTCCGGGGTCATTATATCCAGAGCTTTAATATCCTTTTCCCATAATTCCATAATCTTTATACCGGTTTTCTTAGCCAGTCTAATGCGTTCGGAATAAACTGCGGGAATGGTACCATTACCAGGTAAAGCCATACCTAATGCTTCAGTTAGACAATTCATAGAATTAGCCGTGAACATACCGGAACAGGAACCACAAGTAGGACAGGCATTCTCCTCCAGTTCCACAAGTTCTTCAGGGCTTATCCGACCGGCAGCGACAGCACCTACCCCTTCAAATACCTGGGTCAGACTGACCGTTTTCCCTTGTACTCGCCCCGCCAGCATAGGCCCGCCGCTTATAAAAATGGAAGGCAGGTTTAATCGGGCAGCAGCTATCAGCATCCCTGGAACAATTTTGTCACAGTTAGGGATAAAGACTAGTGCATCAAAAGCATGAGCAGTAGCCATTATCTCTACGGAATCAGCAATAAGCTCACGACTACCTAGAGAGTATTTCATACCGATGTGGTTCATGGCGATCCCATCACAAACCCCAATCGTGTTAAATTCTATTGGAGTTCCTCCGGCCAGGCGAACACCAGCTTTTACTGCTTCCGCAATCTTGTCTAAGTTTATATGCCCAGGTATAATTTCATTTTTGGAGTTTACTATTCCCACCAATGGCCGGGACATTTCCTCATCGGTCAGCCCCAATGCTTTAAATAAAGAACGGTGGGGAGCCTTCTCCAGACCCTTTTTGGCCATATCACTACGCATTTTTTTACCTCCTGAAACACTTCACAAAAATTAGCCCCGAAAAATAGACTCTGAAGGACGCAAAAACTATGAATAACGCAGATTTAGAATTAATAATTTTCCTTTTTACTCCGCAGGTTCACCCTACGGGTACTACTGATGTTCACTATCGTTCACAATTAATGTTGCCGCGTCCAATTATTTAGCGCATTATTACTGCATCGGGGTTGTCAACTACTTTGGTTATTTCTCTGTATTTGATTAGCAATTTATTAAATATTGGACCTGGTTTACCATCACCTATAACCCTGGTATCAATGTTGGTAACCGGAATTAATTCAGCTGCGGTTCCGGTAAGAAAGGCCTCATCAGCTGTAAAGAGATCATAACGGGTTAATACGGTTTCTTCTAGCGGTATATCCTCAGCCCGGGCCAGTTTGATTACTTCATTACGGGTTACCCCTTCTAACATACCAACATGCAAAGCAGGAGTCTTTAGTACCCCATTTTTAACTATAAAAATATTATCACCGGTACACTCAGCTACGTAACCTTCCTGATTAAGCATTATTGCTTCTTCAGCACCAGCGATATTAGCTTCTATCTTGGCCATAATATTATTTAGATAGTTAAGAGATTTAATGCGTGGGTTTACTCCTTCAGGACCATTACGGCGAGTAGGTACAGTTATAACTTTTAGACCATTCCTATATAGCTCTTCTGGATAAAGGCTAATGGAAGAAGCTATACAAACCAATGTAGGAATGGGGCATTTTCTTGGGTCCAAACCCAAATCACCCTTACCCCTTGAGGCTACAACACGAATATATGCTTCTCTTAATCCATTCTGACGGCAAGTTTCAACGATAATATCCCCCATCTGCTTTTTACTTACCGGCAGTTCTAGGTTAATAGCTTTGGCAGAATCAAAAAACCGGTCTACATGTTCCTTAAGGCGAAATACACAATTATGATAAGCCCTTATGCCCTCGAATATACCATCTCCATAAAGAAAACCATGATCAAAAACTGATACCTTGGCATCTTGTTCTTCAACAAAACTCCCGTCCAAATAAATCTTAAGTCCCATCCAAACCACTCCTTGTTTTTTAAATTATTAAGTTAACTATTCTGCCCGAAAGTCCCCTATTTATCTAACTAATCAGCTATTTATTCCAATAAAATATACAAAAAACCTCCCGTCCGGTTCAGGGACGAGAGGTAATTCCCGCGGTACCACCCTGCTTGTCATAAATACGACCTCTTGCAGCATAGATTAACTAAATGCTAACTTGTTAACGGTCTTTTTTCGACCGGCACCACCTACTAAACCTGTCAGGTTTTTCAGATAGCAGCTCCAGGATGAGCACACCACATGAAATATTGATCCCGGTTCTCAGCATACCCGGTTCTCTGTAATCAAGTGACTTCATGTGTCCTTTCCCTTCCTCGCAATTACCTTATATAATTTTCTATACAGTATATTTAAAGGATTAGATGCTGTCAATAGACTAATGCTATTGTTTCCCTTCATTTTTTTGTTCCACCTTGCGGATATACTCCTTTAAATCAAGATTTCTCTTAGATTGAAGGTAGGGAGCTTTACTTTTTTTGCGTTTTAAATTTTTAAACATAGTCCATAATAACCTGCTGCCTTCTTCCGATTGACAAGCCTCAGAAGGACTCATACCACTTAAAGGCACAAGATGACTATGGTACCATTTATCCAAATAAATTTCCTTCATCACCATTTCCAGTTCAGGATATTCCCGTTTTATCTCGGTAGTTAATATATCAAAAAAGCCCTCGTTACTTACCACCATACCGTCAAACTCCAAATAATCATACATCTGATCTTCAAATTCTTGTCTAGCCAAAGCCATATCTTGTTCAGTAAAAGTAGAAACACTTACCCAGTTAGAACCCAAAAGATATTCCACAAAAAAATGATTTTCCCTGGCTATCTTATAATATAATGTACGACCATCATTCATCGTTATAGTTACTGTCTGTAAAGCTTCTATTCTTTCTAATACCCGTTTTCGGTTTTTTATCAGATAACGGGTTGTGAAAAAGCGCATTCCATCATCACGCTGGATGCAATCATGATTTTTTTGGAGCATATCCTCGAAGCTAATGGACTGCCCCCCTAAATAACTATAAGCAGTAATTAGGTTCACCTCGTAATCACCACAGGTAATTACGACTGTCTCTTGCTCCATGGTGAACAAACCATGAATGTCTTTTATGGTAGCTTTGTTAGGGGTAAACACAATAAGCTCATCACCGTTAATGACAATGTCAGCAATTACTCCACTCATAAAAGATACGCCCTTATTAAAATTATCACTATAATAATTAATGCGTAAATGGGTACCTCCAGGCAATTCCTGACATTCCCGAATATTATCTATTCGATCTAATACATCAAATACTCCTTCCCAATCAGCTATCCGATATACCCGGCAATAAACAGGTGAACCCAACAGTGAATTCTGGTCATGGGGATCTATAAGATCATAGCTGATCCTTTCGATGTCACCAATAGTCCAATAACCAGATTCATAAAGCATATAAAAAATATATTCACTACGGTAAAATCTGTGATTTTCTTCGCGTATAACTTGCGCTTTAACTCGAGCTGTATTACGAGATCCGCTTACTTCTATTACCTCTCCTTCCAGAAGAACAGTATCAGGATTAAGCAATTCCGCAAAACGTTTAAAAAAGAGCGAGGGGGATAATTGATGATCTGACAATAGGGCAAATATATAGGTAATGTCATTTTGATTTAGGGCATTAAAAAGACTATTTATAACCTGACGAGGGGTTAACTGACAGGATGTTTTTCTTATTAACCTTTTAATCCAATCAAAACTGTAGTTAGTATCTTGTTTTAAATATTTCTGATACATAAACTTACCTAACGCAGGACGGCTCATTTGAGTTATATTTAAACTAAAAGCCTCTTGTAATAAAAAACAAGTTTCTTCAAAATTAAGTACGGTTAACTCAGAAGCCATTTTGCGATCGCTTTCAAATATTTGCGCGGAAATATTATCTAAAACCACAAAACTGTAAACTCCATCCTTGAAAGTGAGATAAAAGCATTCAACATGGATTCCAGACTTCCCTGTATCCCAGGCAACATCCAGAGTAATACGCCCTGTATGGCGACTAATACTGGCATAAGTTTTTATAAATCTGCCTTCAAAAAATATCGGAGGGCTTATATTCATGCCGAGCATACGGTATTTCTCCAGAGCACGATCACATACAGCAGCTAATTCCTCTCCGTATTCTACCTTTAGTAGGTAATAAAAAGTAACCATATACTGTTCATGAAAAGCTGAAAGGCTTTCTATAACCTGAGCCCGTATTTCATATGGTATTTCTTCTACCATATCCAGAATAGATAAGCGGCCTTCATTGCTGTTTATTTTTCTTTTTATACTATCGGCCATATTCTTTAACACTGGTCTGGGAATTAAAGACTTCTTATGTTTCATTAGTTCCTCACACAAAGGTTAGATTTTACTTAAATGTAACACTTTAAGCTTAAGATAGCAATCAGTAGGATTCTGCTTTTTAATACATAAATTTCATCACTAATAATAAATAATAGTAGTTTCTACCTACCAATAGTGCAAAAAATAATATAAGTTATTAGTAGAGTATAAATTAGATTTGTTTTATTTATTATCTATCTCAATTAAGAAAGGTGATGGGGTTGAGACGCGTAGCCGTGAACAATTTGCGGCCCGGTATGTTAATAGCCCGAGCTATACTTAGCAGGGATGGGCGGATATTATTACATAGTGGAGTAGTATTAACAGATTCCTATATTAATAGGCTTAAGCAACTCGAGATAACTTCAGTTTATATTAAGGATGATCTATTCGGAGATTATGAAATCCGAGATGTTGTGTCCGAAGAAACCCGTCTTAATGCTATTAAGGTAGTTCAGGAAAGTTTTGGGAATTTGCGGAAAAAACATAACCTTGATATCGGATCTGCCAAGCAAGCTGTGGACAAAATTATAGATGAAATCTTAAATAACCGTAGTACCCTTCTTAATTTAGCGAATCTGCAATGCTTTGACGAATATACTTACAATCACTCTGTAAATGTATGTATCTTATCTATATTGACCGGCATTAGTATGGGTTATAATCGACTGCAGTTAAGTGAAATTGGAATAGGCGCTCTTTTTCACGATATTGGTAAAACCATGGTTGATATAGAGATATTAAACAAACCCGAAGCGCTTAGCCGCCAAGAGTTTGCTCAAATAAAACAACATGCGGAATATGGTTTTAATATCCTGCGCGATTATGATGATATATCCCTTTTATCAGCTCATATAGCTTATCAACACCATGAACGCTGGGATGGTAAGGGATATCCACGTAACCTGAAAGGAGAAAAAATTCATGATTACTCCCGCATTGCAGCCGCAGCAGATGTTTGTGATGCTTTACTGAGCGACCGTCCTTATCGCGCTGCTTACTCCCTCATCCAAACTTTTAACATAATGAGAGACATGGCAGGCATTTATCTAGATAATAACTGTGTTACATCACTAATTGCCAATATTTCCGTATACCCTATTGGTACTGTAGTAAGACTCAACACGGGTAATATTGGCATAGTTGTTGATGTAAACCGCCAACAACCAACCCGACCTATAATTCGTATAGTATTTGATCCCCAAGGGCACAGATTAACCAACAGTTATGAAATAGACCTCTCCAAAATACCAACAATTATGATTACTAATTATTTAAGTGAAGAAGAAATAGAACGACTCAGCGGCTAAAACGAATATAAATTTGATTCTGCTGCAAAAAAGCTTATTCGAATGCATAACAGTGAATACTAGGCCTGAAGTTAAGTAGATTTTCAATTAATAAGTATTTCGCGTACATTTATTTATCCTAATGCACATTTATTACGCATGGTATAAATTATCCGAATCCTCTTATTATCTTCGAAAGATAGTATCGGCCACATTAATTGTGAGCGAAGCAAACATCAGTGGTGCCTGTGGTGCAACCTCAATGGCTCCTGCAAGGGAGAATGACTAGTGCCTTTGGTAACGAACATTTCAAATATAAAAAATTTGCATAAAACTAAATTAGCTTCGCAAACTATCCATGGTGATAAAAAATGACGGAAAAAATATTAGCACTATTTTTATTTTTAACCATTAGTGGAAGTGTCATTTATGTGCTGGTTACTAAAGTTATTCCTTCTATATTAAATAAGAATTGAAAAATATATTCAGATTTATTTATCTATTTTCTGTCCAAAATAAAAATATTAAGGAGGGATAAAAATGAGTATGTTTAGAACCACTAATAATAATTTAAAAAGGAATTTTCATTTTGGGTTATTAGCCGTACCACTAGCTTTTATCAATGGTCTATTCTTTGGCGGATATGCTTTACGTAAGATTAGAAAACACTGGGAAGGCGGCCCCATGGACTAATTCTTTTTCCACCTTTTATCTTTTAAATGGTTTACCATCAGGGGTAAGCCATTTTTTATTGCAAAGATTTATCAAGGAAGCCAAAAGTATGTTAATATTTAGTAGAATCTAATCTATAAGACAGGTGGAAATATTGAAATCAGTATTAGTAGTAGCCCCTCACCCGGACGATGATGTTATCGCTTGTGGGGGGAGTATAGCTAAACACTGCCATGCCGGGCACCAGGTTACTATAATGTATATGACTTCAGGGGAAGCCGGAGGAATACATTATGAAAAAGAAGAACTTGGTATCCTTAGGGAAGAAGAAGCCCGCCAGGCAGCAACTTTATTAGGAGTAAATGATTTAGTTTTCTTAAGAATGGCTGATGGTTATATCGAATTTAACAGAAAATCTCTGGTCCTAACTACCAAGGCAATTAGGGAAATTAAGCCGGATTGGGTTTATATACCTCACAGCCATGATGGTAACCTTGACCATCAAATAACTAACCAGCTTATTACGGAAGCATGTCACCGAGCTGCATCGCCTTTTTTCCAGGAATGCTGCTGCAATCCCTGGTCAGTTGAACTAATATTAGGCTATGAGATCTGGACCCCTTTAAGCAAGGTGGCCTACACCGAGGATGTGACGGAATTTATGGAACTAAAAATAAAGGCCATAAGAAAGCACCAGTCGCAATTAAGATATTACCGTTATGATGAAGGTATTAAAGGACTTAACCGCTACCGGGGAATAATGACCGGAAAAGCCGAGTATTGCGAAGCTTTTGAAATTATAAGAAATACTACAACTACAACATAGGAGAAGCTTTAAGCTATGGTCTTTGACCAGAAAAAATCGATATTAATTATCACTCCTTTTCATAAACAAGCCCGTGGTAATACTATAACCAGTGAAAGAATATATACGGGACTTAAACAGCGAGGGTGGCCAGTCGACCTACTCTCCCTAGAGTCAGATAATTGGCAGCAAATTCTGGCTATAAAGCTTAAACAAAAAAGTTTTTCCCTGGTTCACGGATTAAATATAACCTATTTCACTCGGGTTTTAACCCTATTTCCTAACCTTACCGAGCTTCCGCTACTGGTAACGATGACTGGTACTGATATAAACCATGACCTAAAGACTGATTCTTATCCTGGTGTAGCTAGAACACTTAAGATGGTAAGGCATATCGTAATTTTTAACGACTGTTTCCATGAGGTATTTCAGCAATGCTATCCCGAAGCTTTACCCAAACTAATCACTATACCACAAGGGGTTGCTTTAAAGCCAGGTGTGGTAAGAAGCCGTAAGGAGCTAGGGCTTGCCGAAGATGACTTTGTTTTTCTCTTACCCAGCGGTTTAAGACCAGTAAAAAACATAGGTTTAGCTCTTGATGCGTTTAAGGCTTTAGTACCTTACTTCCATCACATGCGCCTGCTTATCCTGGGAGCCATACTGGACCAACAATATGGCAAATTCATAATAGAGCAAATAAAAAAATTACCATGGGTAGTTTATCCCGGGGAATTTCCTCATAGCCATATGTATAGCTTGCTGCAATTGGGAGATGTAGTACTCAATACTTCTCACCATGAGGGCCAGCCACAAGCAGCATTGGAAGCTATGAGCCTGGGTAAACCCTGTCTGCTAACTCCTGTCCCGGGAAACATTAATATCATTACCCATGGACGGGAAGGATATTATGTAAAAAACTCCGCTGATTTAGCTGCCGCCGCTCATGAATTAATGCTAAATCAGCAATTACGCGAGGATATGGGGGCTAATGCCCGTCGCTTGGTTCAAGAAAAATTTTCTTTGGAAACAGAGCTCGATGCTTATGAAGAACTGTATAAAAAGATTCTTGCTAAAAAGAAATAGACATAGACTCGCTCCGCTCTACTTACACAGATGGTTAATTCCGTCAATTATCCAGGCGCTGGTTAATCTTCTGCAGGATTTCTCCGGTGCTCATCTCTCCAACCTCAATCTTAATAAGAGCCGCGTGGTCGAGATAAGTAGGACCTTTATTAATTATTATTAAATCCTGGTAAAAAGTACTGAATTCTTTTACGAAGCCGGCCAGAGGATATACAGTAAGAGAAGAACCAATAACCACCAATACCCGAGCAGACATAATTCTTTCCCGCGCATCTACATAGTTATGAATAGCTTCCCCAAAAAGTACCACATCAGGTTTTAGAATACTGCCGCACTGTGGACATGTTGGAACTATATCTTTTATCTCCCGAACCTGATCAGTAGAATAATACCTGGCACATCTGTTTCGGGTGCAAATGAAACGGTCGGCATTGCCATGTATGGGAATAACATTTTTACTTCCCGCTTTTTGATGGAGTCCATCAATATTTTGCGTAACAATTGCTTTTACCCGTCCTTTTTTTTCCATATCAGCCAGGGTATAATGAGCAGGGCTAGGTTCTACCGGTGGGAATATGAAATACTTGCGATAAAATTGATAGAATCTTTCCGGGTCGCTGTGAAAAGTACTAATGTTAATTATGCTCATTACCCGATCTTCGCCTAAGGTTCGATAAATTCCTTTCTCGCCACGGAAATCAGGTATACCTGCTTCGGTACTAATCCCCGCACCAGTAACTACTACTGTATTGTGAGAGCTTCTGAGTACCGCCGCGGCTTGATCCAGAACGTTATTAACCATTTTCCTTCCCCTCCATATGTTTTTACTTATTCTTTTTTATCATGAGCTTATATTCCTTCCTTGGTCTTAAGTTGACCCAGAGTTTTTTCCTCACGCGCCCATTTTACCATTATATAAGCCAAAGGAGTTCCAGCCAGGGCTTCCAGCCCTAGCTTAACCAAGTACTGGCTAATAAGCATGACCAACAATACTTGGTGGGGAACAGTACCAAAAAAAGCAATAGTAATAAATACTCCAGTGTCAACTAGCTGTCCCATTACGGAGGATCCAATAGTTCTTACAAAGAGCAGCCTGGGGCCAGTCTGGGTTTTTATAGCTTCCAAGGTATAGCTATTAATCAGTTCTCCCAGCAAATAACCTATAAAGCTGGCAATTACTATCCGAGGTACGGCAGCAAAAATGGCCATGTAAGCCTCCTGATGGCCCCACACCGGGGCTGCTGGCAAAATTCCCCCCAAATAACTGAAAAAGACCATAGCGGCATTGGCAAAAAAACCGGTTATTATTACCCTGCGAGCATAGCTATAACCCCACACTTCAGTAATAACATCTCCCAACATAAAACAGAAGGGATAAATAATTACTGCTGCGGGCACTACTACCGAGCCAATTATTATTAATTTCACCGCCAAAATATTACTTATCAGCAAGCTGACTATAAAAGCTATGGAGAATATCTCTTTTCTATTCAATGTGTCTTCACCCTTTTCCAAAGTTAAATACAAGTCTCAACTTTCATTTTATCATTGTACTTGAAAATATAAACATCTGAGGAGGAAAAAAAAGCATTACTGCAGGTGTTAGTTGGAATATGTAGAACTATTATTGTGTAAAATCATGATATGTTAAGGGTGATAAAGTGTTGGCAAAAATAAAATCTTTCCTAGTTGAGAATAAGTTAGGAATAGCAGTAGGGCTAGGGTTCCTTTTAATTGGAATCTTAACAATATATCTCTTTAGTTCTATTGTAGACAAATTATAAGCAACACTGGCTCCCGATTATTAGGAGAGGAAATTAATGAAAAGGTTAGGAAATTATTTTCTTAAAGGACTCGTATTCGTAGTTCCCATTATTTTAACTATATATGTTGTTTACTTTCTTTTTATTAAAATTGATGGGCTATTAGAAATACCCCTTCCCGGATTAGGCATTATTCCCGGGGTAGGCTTTTTAGCTACTATAGTAATTATAACCATTACCGGATTTTTGGTTTCTAACTTTCTTACCCGCAAGTTAATGTTGCTGTTTGACCGCTTAATGAGCCAACTACCTTTGATTAAATTACTTTACGGCTCTATTAAAGATTTGCTTAATGCCTTTGCCGGCGAGAAAAAGGGGTTTAATCGTCCAGTACTGGTCCGTTTGGGCTCAGATAGTAGTGCTCATGTACTGGGATTTATTACTTGTGATTCGCTGGAAAAATTCGGCCTGGCTGAATACGTGTCAGTATACATACCTCAGTCTTACAACTTTGCCGGGCAGTTATTAGTGTTTCCCCGTGATAATGTTTATCCCCTGGATGCTTCCAGTGCTGACCTTATGACTTT
>Ga0134092_1001794_pt1 | contig 17877 bp, 15 predicted proteins | sample 3_6taG_FD_94454 | JGI IMG/M metagenome (GOLD analysis project Ga0134092, IMG submission 94454) | Switchgrass degrading microbial communities from high solid loading bioreactors in New Hampshire, USA - 3_6_20_6_A3 metaG | ecosystem: Engineered > Bioreactor > Semi-continuous > Anaerobic >... | reverse complement strand
TTGCTATATCCGGCTTCCTTCCTTGCTTAAAGTTACCAGTAGCTGCACAAGGTTTATTCAGTGAATTACACAAAACGCGCAGCTGAACTAAGCACTTATGATCCTGTAATATGTCCTGGAAGTCAGTGCGTATACGATGGCGTAAAACACAACGAAAGCAAAAATTGTCAAAAGCGTGCATCCTGCGTACAATGCAACATTATTCAGGTTAAATATCATAAGCAGTTTTGTTATAACCTTGAAAGCAAAAGCCAGATGAACAACTGCTGCACCAATGGGCAGGAAGAATACGGTAAGTACCTGGCTTCTGATAGATTTCTTTACCTCGCTGTGGCTCATGCCAACTTTCTGCATAATTATAAAACGGTTTCGGTCATCAATTCCCTCAGCGAGCTGTTTGTAGTATATTATCAGAACAGTTGCCATTATAAACAGAAGTCCAAGGAAAATACCAAGGTAAAACAATCCTCCATAAAGTGTATAAAATGCTTCCCTTTCGAGTTCAGGCCCTTCAAGATATGCGTCTTTAAAAACCTGTTTCACAGAATCCCATAATGATACAGCCAACTGAATCTCTGCATCTTTATCCTCATCAGTGTCAAATCCGTACCAGTAAGACAATTCACCCATATCTCCTTCGCCAAATAAAGCATTGTGTACGCGCTTAATTGCTTCCACATCTTTTACTACAGCATAATAATCCTGCGCCAGTACGGATGTTGTTCTGTCTACGGTAATAAAGGAAGAAAGCCGTTCTTTTATGCTCATTTCCAGGCCATTAAAACTTATTTTATCGCCGGGTATTTTACCACGCATTACAAACAAAAGTAACTCATTATCCTCCAAAGAAACCGATGTGTTTTTTATCCTGTTATAGTCATCCTGTGTAATGAAGAAAAAATTGGCAATATCATTCGTATTGTACGTAGATTTATAGTCGGCAATATACTCTGTTCCCTTTTTCAATACTACAAAATCCATAGACCGGTAATACATAGTATTCTTTTGAATAACACCAGACTTTTCAACATGAGTTTCAATCAGCTCGTTCATTTTTTGCATCTGTTCTTCTGAAACATTTTTTGCAATTATTATAATGTCTCTGGGATACCTGAAGCGCAGCACATCTTCCATGCCAATGTACAGCGAAAATGTTGTAGACAGCATGACAATAACGGCTGTTGAGAGAATACATATGTTTGCAAGCCCTACAGCATTCTGTTTCATGCGGTATATCATGCCCGATACCGCTGTAAAATGGTTCGCCTTGTAATAGTACTTTTTGTTCTTCTTCAGCATTTTCAGCAATGCTATGCTTCCTGCTGTAAACAGGCAATAAGTGCCGATAATGACAAAGATGACAGCTATAAAGAAAAGGTGCAGTGCCTCAAGCGGAGCTTCGGTTGTCACGGCAATATAATATCCTGCGACAAGGCATATAACCCCAATAATAGTCATAAGCCACTTCGTTTTCGGTTCCTTCTCTCCCAGATGAGCAGATGCAAGCAACTCAACAAGCTTTGTACGGTAAACCTGAATTAAATTATAAGCCAGATTCACCGCAAAAATACCGATGAACAGGATTAAAGTTGCAATGACGGCCTCAGTCGGTACTTCGAAACCAATGTTAATCTTAAAAGAAATTATTTTCAGCAGCAGCAAAATCATCAGTTTGCTGAAAAGAATCCCCAGAAAAAGACCTGTGACAATACTCAGTATGCCGATCATCAGGGTTTCGCAAAGCATCACTCTGGCAATGTGCTTCTTTTCCATACCAAGAACGTTAAAAAGCCCAAATTCCTTTTTCCTCTGTTTAATCAGGAAGCTGTTGGTATAAAACAGAAAAATGACCGAAAAAATGCCTACAACAACGGTTCCCATTCGCAATATAATTCTTAGGCTCCTGCTTCCACTTACATAACCAAACTCGTCTACCACGCTCAGAAAAACCATGTTATAAAACATCATGATGGTTCCAATGCAGGTTAAAATATAAGGAACGTATGCTTTTGAGTTCCGTTTGATATTATTGAAAGCAAGCTTGTTATAGAAAAATTTACTCAAAGCGTTCACCACCTGTCGCAATCATAGTAAGTGTATCTGTTATCTTCTGATACATTTCTGCATTTGAAAGCGAGCCCTTGTAGATTTGATGGAACAGCTCACCGTCTTTGATAAAAATAACCCTGCTTGCATGACAGGCGGCTTTTATACTATGTGTAACCATTAATATTGTTTGTCCTGCCTGGTTAATCTCTGTAAAAATTTTTAACAATCCTTCGGCCGCATGGGAATCTAATGCCCCGGTGGGTTCATCGGCAAGGATGATTTGCGGTTTTGTAATCAGCGCTCTTGCTATCGCAACTCTCTGTTTTTGCCCGCCTGAAATCTCATATGGAAACTTCATTAACAATTCGCTGATGCCAAGTTTCTTCGCAATCGGGATCAGCCTGCTTTCCATTTCTTCATAGGACTTTCCGGCAAGGACAAGAGGAAGAAATATATTATCCTGATTTGAAAAAGTATCCAGCAGGTTGAAGTCCTGAAATACGAAGCCAAGATGATCTCTCCTGAAAGCTGCTATTTCGCCCTCTGTTATAGAATGAATGTTTTTACCATTTAACAGAACCTCTCCGTCCGTCGGCTTATCGAATGCTGCTATCAGATTCAGCAACGTAGTTTTCCCTGAACCCGATTCCCCCATGATAGCGGCAAACTCTCCCTGTTCAACAGTGAATGATACATTGGAAAGAGCCTGGACAGGATTTCCTCCAAACCGGGTAGTATATATTTTTTTTAAACGGTTTACTTCCAAAAGTGGCATATTTCTCTCCTCCAGTTATAAGTTCTTTCTTTCCTGTCCATTATAAAAAAAGAGAAAATGCCTTGCCATGACATTGGCTTACATTTTTCACCGCAAACTTTCATTTTTGTAAGGTTTCCGCTCTCTTCCCCTACTCATCTGCAATTTCGGCTTCCTTAAAGCCTATCATCACCCGCGTTCCTTTGCCAACCTCAGATGAAACGCTGATTGAATGGGACAGCCTGTCTAAAATTCGTTTGCACAGGTATAATCCTATTCCTGTGGATTTATGATCAAACCTTCCATTATAACCCGTGAACCCCTTTTCAAAAATCCGCGGCAGATCCTCCTTTTCAATGCCTATTCCGGTATCTTCAATAACTAAAGTATCGGGAAGGACAGGATCCATGTAAATCGAGATTTCGCCTGAATTAGTATATTTCAGCGCATTCGATAATACCTGTTTTATCACGAATGTCAGCCATTTTTCATCTGTAAGCACTTCAACATTCACTCCGCTATAGTTAAGTCTTATCTTTTTACGGATAAAGATTTTAGCGAATTGTTTTACCGCACTCTTTATGATAACATCGAGCTGAACCCTTTTTAGCACCAGATCGGCGTTCAGGCTTTCGGTACGCAGGTACTGAAGGACCATTTCAACATAATGTTCCACCTTGAAAAGTTGCTGTTGCAGTTCATTATTCCCGTCGTTCTGATTGGACTGCAGAATAAGCTGCATTGCCGATATCGGTATTTTTATCTGATGGGCCCAAATGGTATAATAATCAGCCATATCACGATATTTTCGATCCATTTCATTAATGGCCCCGGTGCGTGCTTTGTCAAGAATTTTTATAAGCTGTTGATAATCCTCTTCAATCAGATTCTTCGGTTCCGGAAGCATGAAATCGGTTATGGCTATACCATTTTGAAGTTTTTTCAGAATATTATGCTGCCGGACAAAAGCGATATAATCAAAAACGCCTGTCACAAAAATAAAAAACAGAGTCAATACGGACGCATAGACTACAGCATCCAAAGGCATGTTATACAGAAAAAGGACTGTGGTGAAAATCCCCAGAGAAATAAAAAAAACAAGAATTACTGTTTTTCGGCTTTTAATATATGAAAACAGCATGTTTGGTACTCCCTTTACACTGTTGGACATAAGATTTTGCTATTCCACGATATATCCAAGACCCTTTTTTGTAGTTATGAAGTTCTCCAGACCCAATGATGCAAGCTTTTTACGCAACCGGGTCATATTTACGGTTAAAGTATTGTCATCGATAAAGCTGTCGCTTTCCCACAGGCACTGCATAATATCTTCACGTGAAATAACCCTTCCTGCATGCTCCATCAAAAGCTGCAGAATTTTAAACTCATTTTTTGTAAGCTCAACTTTTTGGTTGTTATATGATACAGTTGTATCATTCAGATTCAGGATAACTCCTTTATGTTCTATAACATTCATTCTTCCCTGAAAAGAGTATGTCCGGCGGATCAATGCTCCCACCTTTGCAGTCAATACGTTTAAATCGAAAGGCTTCGTAATAAAATCATCCCCGCCCATGTTCATAGCCATGATTATATTCATATTGTCAGATGCTGATGATATAAAAACTACAGGAACCTTTGATATCTTTCGCAATTCATTGCACCAGTAAAAGCCGTTGTAAAAAGGAAGCATCACATCAAGCAACACTAAATGGGGATCAAAGTCAACAACCTGCTCTGTAATGTTTCTAAACTCCGTAACGCAGAAAACGTCATAACCCCATTTGCTTAAATGTTCCTTTATTGCCTCTGATATGGTTAAATCGTCTTCAATGATCATAATTTTATACATATGCCTCTCCGATTGCGCAAATGGTATACAATACATCAGATTAAACAACGTTGCTGTTTCAACAAGGCAGGTGCTTTTACCCAGCTGTATTAAGCAACCCTGGACCAATAACCTTAGATCAATTTCTAAGTCAGGTTATATTTTACCATGAATTACATTTACCCGCATCTGCAAATATTACACTTCCTTTTATTGAATCATGTCTCAGAATGTTATTAAAAAACTGCCAGGCAGAGTAAAACAACGCACTCTGTCTGGCAGTTTCAGCAACAAGGCTTTTCCGGAACGGAAAACATCCCTTGCATTATTCTCCATAGTTAAGTTTTAATTTTGCAAACATATCTTCTAATGTAAAGCGTGGATCAACATAATTATAAACACGTATTAACCTCTCATTCTGGTAATGCACATACCGCATATCAGGTGTAATTCTTGGGGCAGGCTTCATTTCATAGCTGTATTCATGAGGATCCAGCAGCAGGCTTATTGCAGGCGAATCTCCAAGACTCCACATTTCACCCTTCGGGAAACGCATATTGTCCTTCATTTTAAAGTTAAAATCATAAAGCTGCCGGAACAGGTATTCCCCGATTTTGCCATATGGTTTTACCTTAACTGCCAGTTCAGCTATGCTTACCCTGATTGTTGAATAAACATTTCTGGGTACCTGCCATAGCGGTATATTTGAACGCATTACAACATTCGCAGCATCGATATCATTACTCAGGTTAAACTCAGTCTCGCCATTAGGCCATGCCCCTCCGCCTATCCATATAGCTGTCAGCCTGTTCCCGATTGCAGGTTCTTTAAGATATGCCGAAGCCAAATCGGTTAAGGGGCCAAGGAAAATTACAAATAACGGCTTATCGCTGTCTGACATTGCTTCGCGTATTATAAGCTCGGCTCCTTCTGAAAGCACAGGTGTTTGCTCATCGGGTATTTTAGTTTCAGCACCGCGATACAACGGAACTTCATCGGTCAGGTTCATCAGTTCAAGTATTTTGACGCATTCGTCATAACTTTCCTGCATGGATTTTGTTGTGCGATGAGTACCAAAGTGAGCTGCAATAATACCCTTAATTATAAATCTGGGTGTTAATAAGGCATGGACAATGGCAAACTGGTCATCAGCTTCATTCTTTGCATCAGTATTAATTATAAGCCTGATTTTTTTAGTATCCGGAATATCAAATTTGTGTTTCATATTAGCCCCCCTCTAATTTTTTAATTAAAACTCTTCATATTTTTAAAATACAGCGTAAAATATATTTAGTCAATACAAATGATTATGTCCGTGAAAAAAGTTACTTTAACTGCTTAAAACCAATATTCGCAGGAATAACACCTCTGATTCTAAGACATTACTATTGGAATAACCGTCTGCCATACATAACTAAAAAAGGGATTTGAATTTAACTTAATAATTTTAATAATCATTTTATATTTTAAAAAAAACTTTATTTAATTAACCCTAAAACAGCATTAACTCTCAACCGGTTTCAGCCTGCACCAAAGCTGAAACGGTATGCATAGAGCAAAAATAAAGGTCTACAAATGGAAATGGCCTGCTGCTTCGGGCTGGTAGAGAATTTTATGAATATGAATGTCAATCTTGCCCGACGGAACGCTCCATGAGATCCTGTCTCCTTCGCTATAACCCAGTATGGCTGTCCCAATCGGAGAGAAAACCGATAATTTCATATTTGCCATATCAGCCTGATTAGGGTATACCAGAGAAACCTCAACAGTTTCCTCTTCATCATCGATCTGAATTAACGCCTTGGAATTCATGGTAACGACCTCTTGTGAAATTTGGTGCGGCGAGACTACAATTGCATTCTGTATTTCCCTTTCCAGGCTCTGAATAGCTTCATCAGAGACTGTTCCGTTGTGTATTTCTTCTTCAATCAGTTTCATCAGTCGTTCCTTGTCCAGTTCGGTAATATAGATTTTTTTCTGCACAACGATTCCCTCCCTGATTGACTTTATATATTGGCTCATGGATAAAGTGAAAACATGGGTATTGCCAACTGCTTGCTCCAGTGTAAAGCCTACCCGGAGAAATGCACGAATGGAGCGTATATTCTCCTTATGAATTTTTGCAACCACTTTTTCTGAACGATTTTCAAAGAAAGCAATTTTCAAGGCCTCGCGGATGGTGCTTGTTCCCAACCCCTTTCCCCAGTTGGCTTTATCCCCGATTACAATTACCAGCTCTGTCTGGTTGCCTTTTTTAATCAGGCGAATAAAGCCTATAGGAGCCTTCTTTTTGTTGTGCACCATATAGAACCTTCCATTGCCGCTAAAAAAATGGGTCATTACCGGAACATTAACCCGGTTAAGCAATTGCTCCATATGATTAGAAATATTTGGAGAATCACTGAGATATTTTCTCACATCATCATCTTTCAGCCATTGAATTAAATAAAGAACATGTTGCCTGGTTATTTCAGGGCATAAAAAAATAAAAGGCTCTGACATTTTAACTTCATCCTGTCGTTATAATATTAAAGCCTTTCATAGAGATATGAAAATTCCTATGACGGTTCTTTGAGCCCAATTATAATAAATATTACCTGGAATGTCAAATTGCTGTTTGATCTTTACCCACTGAAAAAGATGTGGTACTATTGATAACGGCAATTCCATGCGGTATGCAAATAAACAGCAGAGTATAAAATACCTTGCGTTTTCCATGACACTATGTTACAGAAATGATTATATACTAATTCCGGTGCTTATGGAAACGTATTTTCCATTGCAATCGGTGTGTTTGCCGTAGAAGCTGTTGAGATGCAAATTTCAGTTTGACAGGATTAACGTTTATGTGCAGTAATACAATCAATGCACGATATTTACTGGAGGTTTATTATATATGCGTAAAACCAAAATTATCTGTACCCTTGGACCGGCCTGTGAAAGCGAAGAAGTTATGAGAGAACTGGTACTTGCAGGAATGGATGTAGCCAGAATGAATTTTTCCCATGGCTCATATCAGGAACACAAACACAGAATTGACATGCTGAAAAGAATCAGAGAGGAATTAGGACGTCCTGTTGCATTACTGCTGGATACAAAAGGCCCTGAAATTCGCACGGGTAAGTTTAATGACGGCTCTGTTACTCTGTCCGCCGGAGACAGCTTTATATTGGCATACGACGATATTTTAGGTGACGAGCGGAGAGTATCAGTATCATATAAAGGGCTGTACCGGGATGTAAAAAAAGTGATCGAATCCTGGTGGATGATGGATTGATAGAGCTGGAAGTTAATGATATTAAAGATAAGGATATTCTCTGCACCGTATTAAATGGCGGAAAACTGGGTAACAACAAGGGAATCAATGTTCCAGGGGTTGAGATAAACCTGCCGTCAATAACCCAGCAAGATATTGATGATATCAAGTTTGGAATTGAAAATGACGTTGATTTTATTGCCGCTTCCTTTGTACGCAAGGCAGAGGATGTAACCGAAATCAGAAAAATCCTGGATAAATACAATGGCAAGGATATTAAAATCATATCCAAAATTGAAAACCGCCAGGGTGTAAATAACATTGACGAGATTCTTCTTGTATCGGATGGAATCATGGTGGCCCGTGGTGATTTGGGAGTGGAAATCCCGGTGGAAGAGGTTCCCATTGTGCAAAAAATGCTGATTGAAAAGTGTTATCGCAGTGGAAAACCTGTTATTACCGCTACGCAAATGCTGGATTCCATGATTCGTAATCCAAGGCCTACCCGTGCAGAAGCCAGTGACGTAGCCAACGCCATTTATGACGGCACCAGCGCCATTATGCTTTCAGGCGAAACTGCATCGGGTAAGTATCCGGTTGAAACACTTAAAATGATGTCAAAGATAGCCGAGAAAGCAGAAAACTCAATGGATTACTGGAAGCGTTTTGTGAATACCCAGCACGAGATGCTGCCCACAATCACCAACGCAATAAGCCATGCTACCTGCACTACCGCATTAGATCTGAAGGCATCTGCCATTATTACAGTAACAAAATCAGGCCATACCGCCCGTATGATTTCTCGGTTCAGACCCGATTGCCCAATCATTGCAACTACCGTCAGCCCAAAAGTACAACGGCAACTGTCGTTGTGCTGGGGAGTTGTACCATACCTGGTCAGAGAAGCAACATCAACCGACGAGATGTTTGATATGGGAGTGGAAAAGGCTTTGGAATCAGGATTGGTGAAGCATGGTGACCTGACTGTAATCACTGCCGGCGTGCCCATTGGCGTCAGCGGTACAACCAATATTCTGAAGGTACAGCTTGTCGGTAAAGTAATCGTAAAAGGAACTGGTATTGGCACAGGTGTGATTACCGGCGAGTTATGTGTTGCCAAGACCATTGAAGAAGCAAAAAGCAAGTATGTAAAAGGCAGTATTCTTGTGGTGCCCTATACCACAAACGAAATGATGCCCATGATAAAAAGTGCTTTGGCATTAATTGTGGAAGAAAGCGGTACGAACAACCATGCTGCTACTGTGGGGCTGGCCCTGGACATCCCTGTTATTGTGGGCGCGCAGAACGCCACAAGCCTTCTCAAGAGCGGATGCGTTGTTACCGTAGATGCAGAACGGGGCATTGTCCATAATGAAAGCTTAACTTCCTGCCACTAAGGCCGGAATATCAGGCAAAAAACTGAATGACAGCCCGAATGCAAGGATTTCCTTGCCAACCGGAATAACAGAGTTATCCGAAAGGTACCCCTGTTATATTTTAGGTACCTGTTACTGCAACTCCTGAACGCCAACTCTTTTTTATATTTAAAAAGTAAAAAGTAATGAAAAGTATGTTTGAGTTGTTATAGCGGCGCAGACTGTTAAAGTTGCGCCGCTTTCTTATAAAAAAGTCATAAAAACCAGTTATAAAAACGCTTCTTTCAAGGTTTTGGCAAGATCGGTGCGTTCCCATGGCATGTTAACTGCATTGCTGCCAAAATGGCCATAGCAGGAAACTGACGAAAATATCGGGTTATTCAAGCCAAACTTCCTGATGATGCCCGCCGGGCGAAGATCCACGTTTTGCATGATGCATCTGCATAGGCCGTCATCCTGAATTTTGCCCGTGCCAAAAGTATTTATCATAACCGAAATGGGTTCGGCAAGGCCAATGGCATAACTCAGCTGAACTTCACATTTATCTGCAAGACCTGCGGCCACAATATTTTTAGCTATATACCGGGCCATATACACTCCACTGCGATCCACCTTTGATGCATCCTTTCCTGAAATTGATCCTCCTCCCCATCTTGAATATCCACCGTAAGTATCAACTTCGGTTTTTCTGCCTGTTAATCCCGAATCACCCGCTGGTCCGCCTGTTACAAACCTGCCCGAAGGATTTATAAAAATCTGTGTATCATCATCAATTAAATTGTCAGGCAGGGCAGGATAAATAACATTTTTTATTACATCATTGCGAAGCGTTTCTATTTTCACGTTGTCCCTGTGCTGGCATGATAAGACAACCGCAGAAATTCTCAAAGGCATTCCGTTCTGATATTCAACAGTTACCTGGGATTTGCCGTCGGGCAGAAGGTATGGCAACTCATTGATTTTACGTACATGGTCAAGTCTCTTTGTCAAAGCATGTGCCAGCTCAATCGGAAGCGGCATCAGGCAATCGGTTTCCTTACATGCAAACCCGAACATCATTCCCTGATCGCCTGCACCCATGTCCAGCACATCCTGTTTTCCAGCTACACACCTTGCAATATCCGGGGACTGTTCATGCAAATCAACACGAATTCTGCATGTATCGGCATCAAACCCCCGCCCTCGTTCGGTATAGCCTATCTCCCTTATAACTTGCCTTGCAATTCCCTCATAATCAACCTTGGCAGTTGCGGTAATCTCCCCGAAAATATGAACCTGATCGGCAGTGCATGTGACTTCACAGGCAACATGCGCCTCAGGATCATATAGCAGGATCTCGTCCAGTATACGATCTGCAATTTGGTCGCATATTTTATCGGGATGACCCATTGTTACTGACTCTGAGGTAAAGTACGTTTTCATAAGTACTCCCTGCCTTAGACAACTTCCTTATGAGGTTTCAGCTTTCCGCTTGTTATCGGTTTATAATCAATATGACTCCATATTTCGTCAGCAACGGGAGCCCATTTTTCAGCCGCAGCCACGCATTTATCACAATAATCACCGGCTTTTTCAGGGCACTTCAAATCGGTCGATTTTGCTCCGGTTTTTTCAACCATTTCTGTTAACCTGCCTGGATTGTCCAGAACGGGACAAGGCCTTAACATGTTGTCATTAAATGGCTGTCTGGCCCTGTAAGCCTTGAAAAGGGGGGATTGATATGCTTCAAGCAGTGTTTTTTCCCTGATATTCGAATCTGAATAATGTACAAAGGCACATGGCTCAACGTCTCCATTTGCATTAATATGGATATATGCCCTGCCGGCCGCAATACAGCCACCGACAAACTGGCCGTCATTCCAGAAATCAAGGGTAAATATTGGTTTCTCTTTCCTGAACTTGCGAATCCGGTCATACATAAACTTACGCTGTTCAGCACTTACCATCAATTCAGGGACAGCTTCTGCACCTATTGGCATATAAGTAAACAGCCATGCAAACTTGGCTCCCTGTTTAATCATTTCGTCGAAATACTCTTCGCTGCCGATAACATCCACATTTTTGCTGGTGTAACAGCAGGATATGCCAAATGCCAGTTTGTGTTCCCTAAGAATCTTCATTGCCCGCATTATTGCCTGGTATGTACCTTTGCCGCGCCTGAAATCTGTAGCCTCTTCAAATCCTTCAACACTGATGCAGGGCACGAAATTCTTAACCCTCAGCATTTCCTTTGCAAAATCTTCATCAATCAATGTACCGTTTGTGAAGGCCAAAAATGCACAGTCCTTATGCTTTTCGCACAGTTTAATTATGTCATTCTTCCTGACCAGAGGCTCACCGCCCGAGTAAATATAAACGTATGTACCATGTTCTTTTCCCTGGTTTATTATACTATCCAGTTCTTCCAGCGAAAGATTCATCTTGTTTCCATACTGAGCAGCCCAACATCCGGTACACTTAAGATTGCATGCAGATGTTGGATCCATGAGAATAGCCCAGGGAATATTGCAGTCATATTTTTCAGAATACTTTGTTTGAATTGGCGTACCAATCATTGAACCATTTACAACCAGGGTTTCAAACAGAGCTTTACGTTGTCCGGCGTCAATGTCGGTCCATAAGCTCTTTATCAATTTTGACCAGTTGCTTTCAGGATCTGCAATGGCTTCACGGACTGCCACAACCTGTTTCGTAACTCCTTTTCCACTGTCATGTTCCATAAGCCAATCCAGTACTTTTGGAATATTCGTGGTCGGATCTTTGTCAAGGTAACTGTATACTGCCTTCATACCTAATTTTATCGCTTTATCGGATATATTCATATGAGCAACCTCCCCAAATTTCTTCTCAAGCTGAGTTTACAAAAGGGGAAACTACTTACTCAACAGTCAAAAAGGGAGTTATGTTCGGTTTTTGAACAAAACTCCCTTTTTAAATGATTTTTGTGCAATTTTGCATTTTTGTCTATATATTGGGCAAATCATGACTTTGTGAGCAATTTTTGAGGGCGTTGCGTATGCTTCCTTCAATGACAGTACTCAACTTGTCAACTGATTCATTTATATCAGGTTTCATATCATTCCAAAGATATTTGAGCAAAAATCCTATAAAAGCATATTGGTAGAATTCGGCGATATACCTTATGTCCTCGTCTGTCACATTCAACCCTTCTGCCTCTTTTTTAACAAACTCGTACATATGCGTATTGGTAGAGTCAAATAAATATCGTTCCAGCTGATCCCTGTTCAGAGAGTTAAATATATGATATACAATCTGTTTATTTTCCGCTACTGTTTTCATAACGGCTTTAAGCATATTCTGCCATGAATCATTGGCACTGATTTCGATTACTTTTTCCAGCTCTTCCTTGAAAAAGGATTCCAGGAGATCATAAATGTCACGGAAATGATAGTAGAAAGTATTCCTATTAATTCCGCATCTTTCAATAATATTTGTTACCGTGATTTTGTCTAACGGGCTTTTTTCAAGCATTTCACGGAATGTTTGGATTATTGCTTTCCGTGTAAACTGTGCCATTTTTCTTCTCCTTAATTGAGGCAGTCTCTGCCTCTTTTAAGCAATAAAAATTATATCATAAACAGATATAAATATAAACTTATTGCATATAGCAGGTTTTGCACAGCAAAACCTGCTATTGCAATAAGAAGGTTAAATGAAATTTACGGAGGTGCTATTCTTTATTCTTCGGGCATTGGGGGCGGAGTTTCTTTCTTTGGCTTGTCTGCAACAGCGCTTTCGGTGGTCAGGATCATTGATGCAATGGACGAAGCATTCTGGAGTGCACAACGTGCTACTTTTGCCGGATCTATAATTCCTGCTTCAAACATGTTAACAAATTGTTCTTTCGCAGCATCATAACCTATGCCTTTTTCACTCTTTTTAACCCTGTCGACAATAACCGAACCGTCTACTCCGGCATTCACAGCTATCTGGCGCAGAGGTTCTTCAAGAGCTCTTAATATAATGGATGCCCCAGTCTTTTCATCGCCTTCAAGAGAATTAACAAGCTTTTCAACTTCGGGAATAGCATTAATGAATGCTGTTCCTCCACCGGGCACAATGCCTTCCTCGACGGCAGCCTTTGTAGCATTAAGTGCGTCTTCAACCCTGTATTTCTTTTCCTTCATCTCTGTTTCGGTTGCTGCACCTACCCTGATCACAGCAACTCCACCGGCCAGTTTGGCCAAACGTTCATTCAGTTTTTCCTTGTCATATTCTGAGGTTGTTTCTTCTATTTGCTTCCTTATCGATTCAACCCTGTCTTTAATTGCTTTTTGATCTCCAGCGCCATCAACTATTATGGTGTTTTCCTTCTGAACTTTAACCGACTTGGCTTTTCCGAACCATTCAAGCTTAATGTCCTTTAAAGACATACCAAGTTCATCGGATATAACTTGTCCACCTGTTAAAATTGCAATATCCTGGAGCATTTCTTTTCTTCTGTCGCCATATCCGGGAGCTTTAACAGCAACACAGGTAAATGTGCCTCTTAGCTTGTTAACAATAAGTGTTGCGAGGGCGTCGCCTTCAACATCTTCTGCAATTATAAGAAGCTTTCCGCCGTTTTTCACTATCAGTTCAAGAGCAGGAAGCAAATCCTGTGCACTGCTGATTTTTTTGTCGGTAATCAAAATGTACGGATCGTCAATTACTGCTTCCATCTTTTCGCTGTCGGTAACCATATAGTGGGAAATGTAACCTCTGTCGAAGGACATTCCTTCAACATATTCTATATAGGTTTCCGATGTTTTGGATTCTTCTATGGTAATAACCCCGTCAGAGGTGACTTTTTCCATTGCATCGGCAACAAGCTTTCCTATTTCCTCGTCACCTGATGAAATTGTGGCTACAAACGCCATGTCATTCTTGCCCTGTATTTTTCTGCTGTTGTTTTTCAAAGTTTCAACAGTCTTTTCTGTAGCCTTGTCAATTCCTCTTTTAAGAATAATTGGGTTTGCACCTGCAGCAAGGTTCTTCATGCCTTCCCTTACAATTGCCTGTGCAAGCAGGGTAGCGGTTGTAGTACCGTCACCGGCACTATCATTAGTCTTGCTTGCTACTTCTTTAACAAGCTGAGCTCCCATGTTCTCATACGGATCTTCCAGTTCAATCTCTTTGGCAATTGTAACGCCGTCATTAGTTATAACAGGGCTTCCATATTTCTTGTCCAGAACAACATTTCTTCCCTTAGGCCCCAGCGTTACCTTAACGGTATTTGCCAATTTATTCACACCGGCCTCAATTGCTTTTCTGGCCTCAAGATCATATGTTATCATTTTTGCAGACATTGCAATCCACCTTCCTTATTCTATAATTGCCAAAATATCATCCTGTTTTAATATAAGATACTCCTGATCATCCAGTTTGATTTCGGTTCCTGCATATTTACTGTAAAGGACTTTGTCGCCTTTCTTAACATACATTTTTATTTCTTTGCCGTCTTTCACTTCGCCCGGACCAACTTCAACAACTTCTGCTATATAAGTCTTTTCCTTGGCTTTGGAGGGAAGAACAATTCCGCTTTTTGTGGTTTCTTCTGCTTCTGTTTGCTTTAATACAACCCTTGACCCTAACGGTTTTAAAAGCATAATTGATCAACTCCTTCTTCATTATTAGTTATTGATATGAGGTATCGCCCCGTTGCATAAAACGAGGGAACTAAAAGACCTTTGTCAAATAAGAGCTGTAACGTGCACTAACCGTACACTATTTGGAATCATTTTTAGCACTCACCTTTAACGAGTGCTAACAACTATAATTTTATTCTATTACACCTTTTAGTCAATAAAAAACGATCCCGGATTTTAAAGATTATAGTCAAATATCTGGCAATATTTTAATAAATCTTCGTTTTTCTAATTAATGCTATGGCACTTATGCAATTTTCTCCTTACATTCCACAGATTCCATCTATTGATAAAACAGACCTTACTGTTTATACTTGTATTATAGTTTTTTACAAAAACTTAGCGGTTTTCCTTCAGTCCGGAATCAGGAGAGGTTGAATTGAGCAAAAAGCAGACAAAGCGGGGTTTTGATCCCGATGATTTTAAATGGTTTTCAGATGAAACCGTTGAAAAAATAAAAAAAGCACAGGACGAGATTCAATGGCTCCTGGACAGGGGTTATAACTTTGATTCTGCGTACACTTTTGTATGCAATCACTATTTGTTTTCAGCAAGGCAAAGGCTTGCCATTCAAAGATCGGTTACCGGCACTTCACAGCTTGAAAAAAGGAAAAATTCAATGCTGCCCCTTGAAGCAATGAAAAACGGATGTGTTTATATTGACGGATTCAATCTGATTATTACGTTGGAGGTTGCTCTTTCCGGAAGTCCGGTATTTCTCGGTAAAGATGGCGTGTTACGTGATCTTGCAGGGCTTAGGGGAACATACCGGATAATAGATAAAACAGACATGGCTTTGAAGCTGGTTGGGAGAAGCTTAAAAGATCTCTCCGCACAGGCAGCGATGTTTTTCCTTGATTCCCCTGTTTCAAACTCAGGCCGACTTGGCAGCAAGATACTTGAATGTTCATATGACTGGAATATTCCTGTCGATGTGGAACTTGTACCAAATGTCGATGTGGTTCTTTCCAAAATGAACAGGATAGTAACTTCAGATGCAATAATCCTTGACTCATGCTCAGGCTGGTTCAATCTTGCAAGAAAAATTGTGGAAGATCATATAAGCTATGCCTGGATTGTGGATTTAAGTTAATAATATAAATCGCCGGGATTTAGCTTGAACATTCGGTGAATGTTGGCTTTTCGGTATTAAGCAGCTTAATGCCGGTGATGCCTTACTATGGCAGAAAAGACCTGCAATTGCAGGAGTGGTTTTGTTCACAATATGTTTTTATAATAAAAAATTGCAATCTGTGTCCTGTCACGCAAATTTAGCTTTTCCAGAATCATACTTATATAATTTCTGACTGTGCCTTCACTTAAATATAGTTTTTGGGATATTTCCCTGTTTGTCAGCCCGTCGGCTATAAGTTTTATTATATTGATTTCCTTTTCATTCAGTCCGAATTTCTCCATAGCATTTTCCTTTTCATTAAAGGTAAACGCAGGTATTTTACTGATAATTTCATCGCCGAACACCCTTTGCCCCATATACACAGCCTTCACTGACGGAATTATGCTTTCAAAATTCTGCTTCAGTATGTATCCTTTTGCCCCTATCTGAAAGGCCCTGGTAATATATTCATCATCGGTAAAGGTTGTAAGGAAAAGAATCCTTGCCTGTTTATCTTCTGCGACTATTTTTTCGGCAGCATCTATCCCGGTCATACCGTCCATTCTTATATCTACAAGAAGGATGTCGGGCCTGTGTTTTTTATACAGCTCCACCGCTTCCTGTCCGCTGTTGCCGGTTGCAACAACTTCGATTTCGCGGTCTGATTCCAGTATGGTTTTAAGTGAAGCAGTGACCAGCCTGTCATCATCTACAACCAGTACTTTCATAAAATACCTCTTTTATTATGTGGTTTTTTTTGGAATTGAAATAAAAATCTCAAAACCATTTTCAGTATTTATATTAATATTTCCGTTAAAGGAATTAACCCGGTCAATCATGTTGGTAAGTCCCAGGCCGTTGCCTGTGTTTTTGGCTTTCCCGTTATCCTTTATGATTAGCTGGTAAAGGGCAGGATGCTCATTCAGTGCAATTGTGACTTTTGTTGCATCTGAATGCCTCATCACATTTGATAAAGCTTCTTTTATTATTGAAATAAACGTATATTTCAGCCTTTTATCAGGATCACCGTACATATTGTAATCATAGTTTACCTCGCAGAATGTGAATTTCTTTATTAACTCCCGTATCTGCATATCCAGGTCTATCGATTCCTCGTATATTTTATGTACGCTCGCTCTGATACTGTTCATAGCCTGGCTCAGGGTTTCATTCAGCTCTTTCAGATGTGTTTTTACCTGTTCATCCCGGCTGACGGTGATAAGTGCACCAGCCTGCAATATGGCGCTTGAGAGCAAATGCCCCACACTGTCATGAATATCCCTTGCTATCCGGTTGCGTTCGTTCAATGTTGCAAGGTATAGCTCATTATCCTGCTTTTCTATTAATTCAATATTTTGCTTTTTTAATTTTATTGACATCTCCCTTGCTTCATCGCCAAGTTCATTGATTTTCCTGTGGAGTTGTTTCTGCATATTAAGATGCCATCGGATTAATATGCTGAAAGTTATCATTATTATTACTATAGAAAGGACTAAAACTGATGAAGACTTTGAAAAATGAATCAGCGGTATGACGGCAAGAAGGTTAATGTACCGGAATTTGTTAAAGAGCATATCGTAAGCAATTAACGGCATGAAAATTACAGCGGCCGGTACAAAACAGCATAAAACCGAGAATCCAGTTGTCAGGATTATCTTTACCCTTTCATCGTCAAAATAGCTTAAAAAGCCGCTGATAATTACCGGTACAAGCACAACAGCCACACTTACGCCAAAGTCTGGCTGGCTAAGGTATATGATCATGCTGCTGACAAATAAAATTGCTTTTTCCAGAAGGCCGGAGTAATTTAACATGTTCACTACCTGCCCATTCCTGAATAAACTGGTAG
>Ga0134092_1001788_pt1 | contig 17912 bp, 17 predicted proteins | sample 3_6taG_FD_94454 | JGI IMG/M metagenome (GOLD analysis project Ga0134092, IMG submission 94454) | Switchgrass degrading microbial communities from high solid loading bioreactors in New Hampshire, USA - 3_6_20_6_A3 metaG | ecosystem: Engineered > Bioreactor > Semi-continuous > Anaerobic >... | reverse complement strand
TTCGGTCACGCTGAAACCGAATACTTTCGCGAGCTGCCTCAGCTGAGGCCTGACATCGCCGACTATTATAAGCGAATGGTGCGAACACAATTCATCCATGACCCTGTGCCCGTCCTTATAGCGTATCAGTGCACCGTTCCTGCAGTCTGAACCTGGATACTGGACATAGTCCTCTATCTCCGCCTCGATGACGCTCAGCTTCTTAAAGCCGGGATAGATCTTGGCTAGCGTCACTTTCCCCTTCGGGAAGCGGCAGTCTACCATGACCGCATCGTCATTGACGATTTCAAGCACTTTCGGACGCAGCGTCCACTCGGTGCAGAAACATCTCGGGGCCAGCCCGAAGTATCCGCAGTGCACTCCAAGGGCATGGTTATCAGGGTCATCTATTTCGGGGAACTTGTCGATTTTCTCATGTGAAAGTGCTGCCATACCCACAAGGAACGGATAAAGGTTCGTCATCATTATGGGCTTTTCGATGGAACGGTAGATTATATATGTCGAAAGCAGCGTCAATGTGTCACCCTCACATGCCCATATGATATTGTCACGTTCAAACAGCATGTTCCATGCAAGGCACGGCGTCGTGTCACAGTTGAATGACTCGTTCAGGCAGTTTGCGCCTACACCCGCGACATCGCCGATCTCGTCGATTACTTCCTTTATGGCGATATATATCTTTACAGCTCGCAGGAATGCCATCCGGCTTACGCCTTCCTGCCTGATGTTCCAGTCCGCGCTTATCTTCAGCGCTTCCTCGTCCGTAATCTGTTTGGCCCTGTCGCCGACTGCCTTCCAACTCCTGTAGATCAGCCTGCAGCCGAACGCTTCCTCCATCGTTTCGGTGCTTTCCTTCTCCCACCAGTAGAAACGCTTGAAAATGTTGGCCTGCATTCCTTCGCCGGGCGAATCCTGGAACATGAGGAACTTTGCTCCCTGCTTCAGGCTCCGCTTCACAGCGATGGCCCTCAGGATCGTTTTTGCCATGTCTATGCTGTAAGGCGAAAATACGGTACAGCCCAGGTCACGCAAATATGTGACGATTTCCCAGTCCCACATCTCAACTGTGCCAAACCTGGATGTCAGCACGACCATGGGCAGATTATAAGCTTTCATTTCATCATTGTGGCGGAACGCCGCAAATATCAGCTGCGGAAAAACTATGGCATCCGCTTCAGGCAGAGGATCCCCGACGCACACTTCGGGAAGGAACTCCGCCACATCTCCGTAATATTCACGGAGGCGTGCCATCTGATCCTTGAACTCCTGCCTCTCGCGTTCATTGGCTTCGGCAAAATACAATGGAACCAGACGTACTTTCATTTGTCATACCCCCTGGTTTATTAAAATAAGCGATTGTTGCTGCAACTACAGGTCTGTTACCTGCTGCATGCAAAACCAGCCGTCTCAGAACGTTATAACATGCTTTATGCCTTTTGCTGCCCGTACGTTCTCGAAGGCGGCCCTGATGTCCTTCAGTTCATAGCGGTCTGTTATCATTGCCTTGACATCCAGAAGCCCCTGCGCTACAAACTCAAGGGTTGTCCTGAACTGTGCGATGCTTGACCTGGTCGATCCCGTCAGGTACAGTTCCCTGTAATGCACAAGATTGGTATCGATCGGGACAGGCTGCTTGTTTGCAGGTATACCTCCGAAGAAATTGATCCTGCCACCGTAATTCATAAGCGGCAGCATCGCAGACTGCACCTGGGGCACCGGGCATGCAGTGATGGCTATATCAAGGCCGCGCCCGCGCGTCCATTCCTTTACGAAGCCAGCCAGGTCATCCCCGCTGTAAGTCTCGATATATGGCAGTATCTTTTTGCAAAGGTCCAGCCTCTCCTGCGACAGGTCGTTCATCAGCACCGACGCCCCCGCCATATGGAGCAGCATCGCATGGCTGACGCCTATCGGTCCCGCGCCTACCACCAGTGCATATTCACCCGGTTTTACGAAGCATTTTGTAAAACCGTTGTATGCACAGGAAAGAGGTTCAGTTACCGCCGCTTCCTCGGCTGTAACACCATCGGGCAACAGCATCAGGTTCCCGCGGGTCACTGCATCTGCCGGTATTTTCACATATTCAGCAAAAGCGCCGTCCATGTTTATCCCGAACGCGCGATAGTCGTCGCAAAGATGGAAATTTCCCGATACGCAACGGTCGCAGATGCCGCATCCGATATTCGGCTGCACCGCAACCTTCATGCCTTCCCTGTAAAAAGGCACATTTTTACCGACCTTGACAATAGTTCCGGCAAATTCATGCCCCAGTGTGAGAGGATGTTCCTCATCCACACCTTTGTGGCCGTTCTGCCACATCCTTATATCGGTGCCGCATACAGCCGCCGCATCGGTCTTAAGCAGCAGTTCGCCGTCACCTATCTCCGGTATGTCTGTTTCTGTCAGCCTTATGTCATTGGGGCCGTACAGTTTCAAGCTGAGCATTCATGACCCTCCTTTACACTTACGAACAGATGCACTTACGTTCACACAGCCGGAACGGATCGAAGATCCTGTTTCCGCTGTTTATAACCTTACTATGTTTTTCGTCAGTATGGAACGGTTTCCTGCTTCGACTATGCTCACTGCCTGCCTTCCGTCCCATCCTGTCACCGCAGTTTCAGTATCGTTTATTATCGCTTCCGCAAAGGCAATGTCCTCAGCCAGATATGCATCCTCAAAAAGCGTCATCCAGCTGCTTATGAACGGAGTTGAAGTCCCGTTCTCCACTGTGGTGCATTTGACAAAATGAGCATCAGACCTGCCCACATGCAGTACACCTTTTGTTCCCACTATCTCCATCCTTGAATCATATCCGTACTGGACATAAGCTGCGCCATCTATCGAGAACTGAACTCCATTTTCAAACACGCCGTTCATCAGGACGCTGTCGTAATAATCAGGGTATTCTGCTTTTGCTTCCGGATTCCTGAAGTTGCCCGCCACAGCATACAATTCCCTGATCTCACTGCCTGCAAACCAGCGTATCGAATCGATATCGTGGCTGTTTACCTCTGCAAGTATGCCATTGGACTTTTTCAGGTCATACATCCACGGGCGGGGTTTGCTCGGACCGCGTGTACATGAATGGATCTGGACCAGGTCCCCTATCGCGCCTTCGTCAAGCAGTCTCTTGGCTTCCCTGAAGTTCGCGTCGAAACGCCGCATAAAGCCTATCTGCAGCTTTACGCCATTCTTTTTGCATGCTTCGATCATTTCGTCGCATTCCTGGGTGTTCATAGCCATCGGCTTCTCGCAGAAAATATGCTTTTTCGCGTTGGCGCAATCAACAACGATATCCCTGTGCAGATTGGTCGGAGAAACTACGACTACGGCGTCTACATCCCTGTCATCAAGTACCTGCCTGTAGTCCGTATACCATTTGTCGATGCCCAGTTCCGCTGCAGCAGCCTTTGCTGCATCCTCGACCACATCCACAACTGCAGCCATACGCGCTCCCGGGACTTTGTTCACAAAGTTGCGGGCATGGATCATCCCGGCACGCCCACATCCTATCAGACAAATGCCTAAATCACGTTTACTCATTTTCCGTCTGCTCCTGTCAGTCTTTTTTTGATATTATTATACCCTTTTGGAGAAAAAGATTCAATCGTTTTTTATCGTTTTTTATCGTTTATTATCGCAAATAAACTGAGATATTCTCATATTGGAAAAGGCTCATTGCGAACACATAAACACAGCACATCAGGCAGAAAATCAGTGCATGCCGGCAAAGATACCGGCATACACTTGATCAGGGGGATTTATTCAGCTTATCATGAATGCATCATTATCTAAGTTTTAAATGTTTTTATGCCACAAAGCGTTCTTATCTTCCGGCTTCGATTTTCGAACAGATCACACTGACTCCAGTACTGCGCAGTGAGTCAACAAAACTGCTGTCGGCAAACTCATCGGTTATCATCACGTCCAGCACGGAAACAGGCGCATATGTCACAAATGCCGTACGTCCTATCTTGCTGCTGTCTGCGAGAAGGATCACCTTGTCTGCCGAGTCGATCATCTGCTTCTTTATGCAGGCCATGTCCATGGTCGGCGTTGTGAGCCCGCTCTTAATGCTTACGCCGTTCACTGCAATAAATGCCTTGTCAACATGAAGCATCGAAAGCATCTCCAGCGCCGACTGGCCTGTAGTACAGCGGAAATTCCGCCGCACCTGTCCTCCCGCGAGCAATATGTTCACGGAAGTGTTTTGCTCAAGCCATGACGCTATCTGCAAATCATTTGTGACGACGGTAAGGTTCCTGATATTTGTCAGGAGACGCGCGAGTTCAAATGTCGTCGTACCCGAGTCGAGCGCTATCGCATCGCCTTCCTGGATAAACTCCAGTGCAGCCCGTGCGATGGCCTTTTTTTCATTGATGTTCCGGACTTCTTTCTGGACGGTGCTCAGTTCATATACCATCTTGGTGGTACTGATCGCTCCGCCATGGGTACGCTTGATGACGCTGCGGCTTTCAAGGCTACGCAGGTCGTTCCTGATCGTAGCAGGAGAAACCTTGAATCTCGCACAAAGCTCGTTGACCGTGATATTGCCCATCTTCTGGACAAGTTCGGCAATCGTTTGCTGGCGTACCTGGGCCAGCATTGCTCCGGTTTGCTTCGCCATGACCTATAACCCCTTATTCATCTTTATATCTGTATATATCATATAAAATCAACGGGCACGTGTCCCGTCGGAATCATCAGGATGACACTGCATCGTAATACGGCGTCAGCTGATCGATGGCTTTCAGATAAGAATCCGCATACAAACCGTAAGCGTTGTGCCTGTCTGCATCCGGAGCGAATTCTGCCCTCTTTTTCATCACTTTCAGTATCGGCTGTTTGTAATCAGACAGCATCCCGACACCGCATGCCGCTATTACGGCACTGCCCAGGAGAGCCGTATCGCCGGTTTCGAATACCGTCACACTGATCCCGAGCACATCTGCCTTGATCTGGTTGAAAAGTGCCGCTTTTGAGCCGCCGCCGATGGTAACCATGCTGCTGAACTCTTCATTCGGGTACAGGCTATGCAGGACAGACAGGTAATACTTGTATTCATAAGCAACCGATTCCATAACCGCCCTGTACATATGCCCGCGGGTATGCTTGAAATCAAGCCCGAGCCATGCTCCTTTCAGGTTGGTGTTGATCGGCAGCGCCCTTCCTGAAAAATGCGGGATAAAAATCAATCCTTCACTGCCGGGCTCAACTGCAGCGGCTTCCTGGTCGAGTTCATCATAGCCCGCGGCAGGATTTCCGCTCAGCGTGTCACGGAACCAGCGGATACACAACCCTCCGCCGTTGATATAGGCCAGCGGCAGGAAGAGGCCATCGATCGGGCTCCTCATCATCGTCAGCGTTTCATGCCCCGTGTCCGGCACGAAGCTGTCGACGACGCTGCACAGCACCGATGCAGTACCGGCACAGTCCAATACCTGTCCCCTGCTGAACATTCCCGAACCAAACGTACTTGCGGCCGTATCCCCGCAGCCGGCAACCACCGGGATCCCTTCAGCGAGACCGGAGACGGCTGCAAAATCCCTGGTTACCCTGCCGACCACCTCAAAAGGCGATACGATACGTGCCATCTTGTTTTTGTCTATTTCAAAAGTCTCCAGCAGTTCATCCGACCAACGTTTGTTCGCATTGTCGGAAAGGCATGAAAAATGCAGATGAGTATAGTCAAAATATGCTTCGTCCGCCTTGAGCCCGGTCATCCTTCCTACGACATATGCCTGCGGCATGACGAATTTTGCGGTTTTCTCATATGCTTCCGGGTGCTCGTTCTTCCACCACAGTATCTTCGGGCCATGTACATATGAAGCAGGCCCGCCGCTCAGTTCGATTATGCGTTTTCCCGCCCTGGAACGCATTTCTTCCATGTATTTCCCGCACCTGGTGTCGAGCCATGAATCATAGTATGTCGATGCCTCTCCGTTTTCATCTATTCCCATGATGCCTGCCATCTGCCCGTCGACGCCGATGGCTGCGACATCCTTCCCTGAGATGCCTGACTTATCCAGCAGTTCCCGGATGGTGCGGGCGCACGACATGTAAAGGTCGTCCGGCTCCTGCCAGACGGTCCCGGGTTTCGGCGATATCAGCTTAGACTGTTCGAAGGCAGTTGCGACTATTTTCATTTCTTCATCAAAAAGTGCGGCCTTTGTTCCCTGTGTTCCTATATCTATTCCAATGACGTATGCACTCACTGCCATGTCTCCTTTTCGTTTATTGCTGTTTATTATATTTTATTTTTCTTTTTCCAATATGTCAATAACGCATAATACAAGCGTTCAGACATGTCAGGCTCAGCATCCGGATGCGGTTCCCGTTCACCGGTCACGGTCCAGTATATCCAGCAGGTCGGCAGGTTTTTTCAGCACATGGTCTGGCCTGATCCTCCCGTCCTCCCTGGCGCCCCATAATGCCAGTGCGAATTCGACCCCTGCATTCTTTGCGCACATGAAATCGAAATATGTATCTCCTATGTAGATAACTCCGGCCGGTCCCGTTCCTGCCAGTTCCATCAGTTTAAGCACCGGCTCGGCTTCGGGTTTGTGTTTCTCGGTGTCCTCCGCAGTAACGATGTACCCGAAATACTTCATCAGATTGCTGAGAGTTGTGTCATTGGACACTTCATCCCTGTTCCTCGATGTGACTATGCCACATTTAACGCCACGTCTGTCGAGTTCCTGCAGCAATTCCTCAACTCCCTCAAAAAGCGGGACGCCTTCCCTGTAATACCTGAAGAGACACTCAAAATATCTCATGCTTGATTTTTCTATATCCTTCGATCCCAGTATCTCCAGCGCCTGAAGTGTAGGTACCCCGAAAGCCCTTGCCACTTCCTCGTCGGTCAGATCCCTGCCAAGTTCTTCATACATACCATAGCTGTATGCTTTTTTTACGACTTCGGCTGTGTCGATCATTGTGCCGTCAATATCGAATATTATCAGTTCGTACATTTTTTCCATCCTTTCGTTTTTATTATCACTTTTCATATCGTTCGATAGCCGGCAGCGCTTATCAGCCGGCGGCCATGTCCAACCCGGTATCCCGCGCCCGCCCGGATCCATACCGTCCTAAGCCATCTGCGGGCAAAAGTCTTTTCATATTATAGCATATCATGACCAGGGCATACCGGCACTTCCTGCAGATTGCGTCGACATAAAGCCTGTGATATATTATTATCAAAGTTTAACAGAAATACTTTGGTATTTTATATTGTATATATAAAAGAAGGAGAGCAAAATGCCCTACTGTCTTAAATATGGCAACCGCGAATTTGAAGTCCGGCTCCCTGATGAACAGATAAAACGGGTCCTGGAGCCAAACCAGGTCGAACTCCCGGTGCGCGCTCCTCGTGAACTTATAGAGGAAGCGCTGGACAATCCCATCGGTACAAAACGTATAGAGGAAACGGTAAAACCCGGGGACAGGATCTGCATCGTGATCAGCGACGTTACGAGAAGCTGGCAGAAACCCGGCATGATTCTCGGCGTCCTCCTGGAAAGACTGAACGGAGCCGGTATCAGGGACGAGGACATAGTCATCATAAGCGCTCGCGGAACCCACCGCGCCCAGACACCCGATGAACTGCGCACCCTGGTGACTGATGAAATATACGGCAGGGTCAGGGTTGTGGATCACGATCCCTCGGATGAAAGCAACCTGACATACCTGGGCACCACCAGCCGCGGCACCCCTGTAAAGCTCAATTCCATCGCCGTGAACAGCGATCACGTGATCCTCATCGGCGCGGTGCTGCACCACTTCCTTGCCGGTTTCAGCGGCGGCAGGAAAAGTGTTATACCCGGGATCGCATCCAGGGAAACGGTCCAGGCAAACCATTCGCTCTCACTGAACCCGGGGCTGGGCAGCGGCGGCAACCCTAATGTGAAGAGCGGCCGGCTGGAAGGCAATCCGCTGCACCTGGACATGCTGGAAGGTGCGCTCATGCTTCGCAACTGTTTTATAATCAATATCGTTACAGATGACAACTACAGGATCGTCAAAGCCTTCGCCGGGGATATGGCAAAAGCCCACGAAGAAGCCTGCAGACTCGTGGACAGGATGAACAAGGTACGCATCGACCGCCTCTATCCCATAGTCATCGCGTCCGCCGGCGGCTATCCCAAGGACATAAACGTATACCAGCCCCTGAAAACGCTGTGTCACATGCTGGAATGCACAGAACCCGGCGGGACAATGATCATGCTCTCTGAGAGCCGGGAAGGTTTCGGATCGCCAGATACCGAGAAACAGATAACAGGCTACGACAACATGCTCGACAGGGAAAAGGCTCTCCGTGAAAAATACTCGATAGGGGCCCATACAGGCTACCTGTTTGCCGATGCCGCAGAAAAATATACCTTTATATATGTCACCGATTTCGGTGCGGAGAATTTCTCCAAAACAAAAATGCACGTGGTCCGGACCCTCGATGAGGCACTGGACCTGGCTGCCGCCCTGAACGGCGGGAAACTCGAGGGAGACGTTCTGCTGATGCCCAACGGCTCGGTAACGCTTCCGGAACTGGCATAACAGCCGCGATAATGACGAACCGAAAGAGTGAAATCCGAAAGATGAAGACCATGGACATATTTGATCCGGACACGATCGACCTGGCAGAACTGCAAAGGAGATACGAACAGTTCAGAAAACGAGGCCTTAAGCTTGATATGTCACGGGGCAAACCCGAAAGCGCCCAGCTTGACCTCTCCGTCCCGATGCTCCGGATCGATGATGGCTGGACAGGGGACGACTTTATAAGCGAAGACGGGATCGACGTCAGGAATTACGGAGACCCCACCGGGATACCCGAGGCCAGGCGCCTCTTTGCCGAACTTCTTGGCGTACCTGCCGACCAGGTCATCGTAGGCGGCAATTCCAGCATAAACATGATCCATGACGCGCTCACGCGCGCATTGCTGTGCGGACCCATGGACGGAGACACGCCCTGGGCAAAGTTGCCCCGGGTAAAATTCATATGTCCCGTGCCCGGGTATGACTGGCACTTCCACATGTGCGAAACCCTCGGCATAGAAATGATACCCGTGGAACTCGGACCCGGCGGCCCTGACATGGACGAAGTGGAAGAACTCGCGAAGGACCCGGAAGTCAAAGGGCTTATCTGCGTTCCGATGTACAGTAATCCATCCGGCATTACATTCAGTGACGAAACGGTATGGCGGCTCGCATCCATGAAGACGGCAGCGCCGGATTTCAGGATCATATGGGACAATGCCTACTGTGTCCATCACCTGTATGAGCATGACCGCGACAGCCTGATGAACATATATGAAGCATGTGTTGCAGCAGGCAACCCGGACAGGGTGCTCATGTTCACTTCGACATCAAAGATAACATTCGCGGGAGGCGGTGTGGCAGCCATGGGCGCAAGCCCGGCAAATATCGCCCGGCACAGCGCGCTGCTCACCTACCAGCTCGTATGCTACGACAAGCCGAACCAGCTGCGCCACGTGCGTTTCCTGCCGGACAAAGCGGCAGTGGAGGCGCACATGGCTAAGCATGCGGAAATAATCCGGCCGAAATTCGAATATATACTTGGCGTGTTTGAAAAGGAGCTTTCGGGCATAGGTACATGGAGCCGCCCGAAAGGAGGGTATTTCATATGCTATTATGCGCCTTACGGATGCGCGCGGCGGATCGTTGAACTATGCCGCGACGCCGGCGTCACGCTGACCCCTGCCGGCTCGTCTTACCCATACGGCATCGATCCGAAGGACAGCACGATACGTATCGCTCCAACATATCCCCCGTTATCGGAACTGAAACTTGTAATGGAGCTTTTCCCCGTGGCAGTAAAAATAGCAGTTGCAGAAAAATACGGACTTTGATGCCCTTTTGACGCAACTGCCTGAACTGTCATGTTTGCGGCTATGGCAGGATATCACAAAAATCAGGTCGTGTATGTTCCCGAAATACCTGTATTCAGTGATTTGTTACAGGCTTAATCAGCCATCCCGCCTGATAATATCAGGAATTCCCGTTCTCGAAATAGCGCTCGAGGAATCGCTTCGTGCGCTCTTCCCTCGGGTTTCCTATGACCTGCTCCGGCGGGCCGTATTCAACGATAACGCCATCGTCCATGAACATCACGTTGTCGGAAACCTGCCGCGCAAACGACATTTCATGCGTCACGATTATCATGGTGGTCTCCCTTTCAGCAAGTTCACGGATCACGCGCAAAACCTCGCCGGTAAGCTCAGGATCGAGAGCGGACGTGGGCTCGTCGAAGCAAAGTATGTCCGGCTTCAGCGCAAGCGCCCTGGCTATAGCCACGCGCTGCTGCTGGCCGCCTGAAAGCTGATGCGGATAATGATCGAGTTTTGATGAAAGCCCGACACTGTCCAGGATGGCTTTTGCGTTATTGATTATTTCTTCACGTATCTCGTTTTTCCTCGCCCTGTAATCGGGACGTTCCTTCGCCAGCAGCAATCCTGCCAGCGTTACGTTCTGCAGCGCCGTGTACTGCGGGAAGAGGTTGAATGACTGGAAAACCATCCCGAAGTGTAGGCGTTTTTCCCGTATTCCTTTCTCGCTCCTGGATGCCGGATCGGATGCGTCGAAAATGACTTCCCCGTTCACGGTGATGGTGCCGTTATCGGGTGTTTCGAGGAAATTGAGGCATCGAAGCAGCGTAGTCTTGCCGCTTCCGGAGGACCCGATAATGGACAGGGTCTCGCCCTTCTCGAGGCTGAAGCTTATGTCCCTGATAACCTCGGTATCTCCAAATCTCTTGCTGATATTTCTGACTTCGAGTATCGGCATCGGTCAGACCTCCTACACCTTGAAATAATCCAGCCTGCGTTCTATCCAGCCCAGTACGATCGTCAGCACGCCATTGAATGCCAGGAAAAACAGGCCCGTCGAAAACAGCGGCCAGATCAGGCCCTGCTTGGTAAAGCGCTCGGCGCACATTATGATTTCCGCGATCCCTATAACGCGGGCCAGGGCAGTATCCTTCGTAAGCGTGATGATTTCATTGCTCATGGGAGGCACGATCCTCTTGATGACCTGCAGGAGTATGACCTTGAAAAATACCTGGGATCTGGTCATGCCAAGGACCGCCCCGGCTTCGTACTGCCCTTTGGGTATGCTTTCTATCCCGCCCCTGTATATTTCGGAGAAATAGGCGGCATAGTTGACGACAAAGGCAACGATAGCCGCTGTCATCCTGGACTTCATCGGGACCCCGAACAGCAGCCCGGGGGCATACAACACCACAAAAAGCTGCAGCATCAGCGGCGTCCCGCGGATTATCCACACAAAGGTCCTGACCAGCCATTTGAGCGGCCTGAATTTCGCCATCGATCCGAAAGTGATCACAAGCCCCAGCGGTATAGCCATCGCCAGGGTAAGGACAAACAGCTTGATATTGAGCCAGAATCCCTCGAAGAGCGAAGAAATATATATGTTCATACCGATCCTCCGAATAATGGTGAAATCTCCACCGGGACCGTAAAGGTCCCGATGGAGACCTTATGATCGCGCCGATACAATACGTGTACGCGGCTTACAGAAGGCTGTCCTCCAGGCCGTAACGGGCGGCGATTTCCGCTACTGTGCCGTCCTCCATGAGCTCTTTGAGTATTTCATTGACCTTCTCAGTCATGTCGCTGCCTTTGCGGAAAGCTATGCCGAACTGCTGCGCCCCGAAGTTGTTGTCCGTATTGGCCACCAGGTCTTCAAAATCGGTGCCGGGGCCAACATTGTAGAAAGCAAGCACCGCATCCACGATAGCCATGTCGGCAGTACCGGACTTGACTTCCATCAGTGCCTTTGCCATGGAATCAGCGGGCACATACTGGCATTTTGCGAAGAATTCCTTTGCAGATACTTCCTCTGTCCCGTCGTCAGGGATCGTGCCCAGGACCTTGCCTTCTCCTGTGGACCCGGCTTCCGCTGTAAGTACGAGTCCGTCCACGTTGGCCAGGATTTCCTTCTCTCTGTCGGCTTTCACTACGATGGCCTGCTCGTTCTTCATGTAAGGAATGGAGATGCTCATGTTCTGCTTGCGTTCTTCAGTGATGCACATGCCGTTCCAGATGCAGTCTATGTTTTTCGAATTGAGTTCGATTTCCTTGGAGTCCCAGTTGATTTCGATGAACTCGGGTTTCAGCCCAAGCTTCCCGCATACGATCTCGGCAAGTTCCGTATCGAATCCCACCAGTTTCCCATCCTTGTCGTAATAGTTCATGGGCGGATACTGGGTGATGCCGATCACCAGGGTCCCCTTGCCCTTTATGTACTGGAAATCGGAATTGCTGTCGGACTCGTTCCCGGACTTGTCTCCTGTTTCATTGCCGGAAGTATCGCCTGAATCGGGCTTATCTAATATTGATGTGACCGGGCTGTCTGACTTCGTCCCGGCATCGGAACCGGACCTGGACGCACATCCCGGCAGGATCAGCGCCAGCATCATCAATACCAGCACCAGTGAGATTATTTTTGCTGTCTTTTTCATAACGTGTTCCCCCTCACAACATTTTGACCACATTTTTACATCAATTTACCACATTGTCACTTTAGCGTGCTAAATTGATGATATATTTATACCACAGCTTTGGAGTAAAATCAAGAGTAAATTGAAATTACTTCAGATTTATTTCTGAAGGCCTCTTATCTTCCTGGTTGCGGGAGAGGGATTCGAATCCCCGACCTTCGGGTGATGATACATAACTCCTTAGATGCAGTTTCTATTGTTGATGAAGTTGAAATTTTCGTGCTAACGGGCCTCGGTCCTGTCCGGAATTGAGCAGGGCTGAAGTCTTTCAGATTTATGTTGATTATTCCGGCAGCCTTCCTTCATACCAGGAATAGTCATGTGTATCAATCTCCTGAAACTGAAAAAGCAGCCTGGATACAACGATTCAGGCTGCTTTCGCGTTTTGGTTGCGGGAGAGGGATTTGAACCCCCGACCTTCGGGTTATGAGCCCGACGAGCTACCGTACTGCTCCACCCCGCGATATATTTCGCCGCTGAGTTCCTGCATTAGCGCTTAACTCAACCGCGCTTATATAGTATAACACCTTGCAGCGATTTATGCAAGTTCTCTGCTGAATTTTTTTCAGGCAAAACATAGAAAGCCCGGATGCAAAGGGCACCATAACGTTCTTTGGCGTCCCTACACAAAAACAGGTTCCGGCAAATCTCCGAAACCTGTGGTGCCGAAGACCGGGATCGAACCGGTACGGCTTTAAGGGCCGCAGGATTTTAAGTCCTGTGCGTCTGCCAGTTCCGCCACTTCGGCATATTAACAATAAAAATGATAACACCTGCTTTGTTAAAAAGCAAGTGTACCGGAAATGCAAATGTTTCTAAAAATACTGGGTGGACCTGCGATATCCTCCGCTTCCTCTTTTTGACTCAAAATTCTTTTTCAGGTCGTGGATCTTTTCTTCGCTGTCCTTCAGGAACTTCGCCAGCCGGTCCTCAAACGAAAGGTTTTCGCCGCTGTTCCGGTTCCAGTCTATTTCAGCAGGGGCACTGTTTGCTTTCCGTGATTCCTTCGGATCGACAGCCTTCCTGATCGACAGGCTGATCTTGCCATTTTCCATCGATAACACTTTTACCCTGACCTGCTGATTTTCCTTGAGATGATCCTTGATGTCCCTGACATATTCTTCGGCGATCTCAGAGATGTGAACAAGACCCGTCTTTCCGTCAGGCAGTTGGATAAAGGCTCCGAAACTGGTTATCCCGGCGACTTTACCCTCAACTATGCTACCAACTTCAACAAGCATACAGAAAAAAATCCTCCTTAAATTTAAAAAAACGGTCATTGCCGTTTTATGCGACCGGCTGCAAATCATAAAAAGCAATTCGATTATAAGGCATGCTGATACTTTCGTCAAGCTTGCGATCGCAGGCTCCGAAGAGTTCCGGACTCAAGACCGGTTAGTTGCCTATATCGACATAGACCCTTTCGTTTTTCCTTACCATCCCCAACTTTTCCCGTGCAATTCTTTCAATATACTCATCGCTCTCGATCATTTCGTTTTGCTTCTTCAGTTCTTCATTTATCTTCATCTCTTCGGCGATCTTGTCCTCCAGCCTGTTCAGTTCAAGATTCTTGGCATTGATAAGCTTCTGCTGGTTTACAGCTATATATGACAAGTACAGAAATATCACGAGAAGAATGAATATCCCTATCGAAACTTTACTTTTTTTCATATGTATCTCTCCCCGGTCCGGAAGAATCAGTCCCCGGTCTTTTCTCCCCGGTCCGATACCGCGCTGTTGTTTACGATCATTTTACATTTGCATTACATTTTATATAATTCTATGCATCCTGTAAAAATCCTTCTTATTGCTGCAAATCTTCGCTATTTCCGGGCTTCTTCCGCAGGAATCCGGATATCCGCCTCAATATACTGCCTTTGCCGGAATGTTTCCCGTCATTCTCAGTCCCGGTCTTTTGGGCGTCTCCCTCCCTGCCCATGGAATCCGCTGCTGCTCTGGCCGCCATTCGCACAGGGACCTCGAGCAGCTTCACCAGGAACCTGAAAGGATAAAGCACTATAAAGACCAGAAATTTGACTGTCCTGGACGTTATATTGATAATGAAAAGGGAGGATCCCATAACTGCCCTGCTGAACAGCATGGCATACAGCACTGCCCCGAGGAAAGTGCCGAGGAACAGAAAGCCTCTCAGTTCACCGTCATTGCTGTGGTATATGCTGATGAACATGATCGTGCAGGCTATGAGCCAGAACAGCATATCCTGTACAAAGACTGCGACATTACTCGTTTTGACAGCCTTCCTGAATATCCTGAACAAATCATAGACGAATGCTATGGCCATCCCGCTTGCCGTTGCCCACAGGAAAACGATGACCTGTTCGCTGACAGAAAGTATCATCTGAATATCCGGGCAAAGAAGCCTCCGCCCTTGCTCCTCGCTTCCCTGTCAGAATACTCGAGGCTGACGATGTCGCCTTCGATGCCAAGTTCTGAGCTGTCGATGTCGAGCTTGTTTATTCGCAGGTCCATCCCTTTTATCACCAGTATGCCAAGTTCGGTATCTGCGATGACGCATTCGTCATTGAAGCTTTCCACGTCAAGAACGCCGGAAATGCTCAGCTTCTGCCTGTTTTCCAGAATCACGTTCTGGACCCTCGGCTTCGGTACCTTTTTTTCTTCTAGCATACTGACCCTCCCCGGTACTGTTTTGGTCCCAGGCCATAAGCAAAGTGCCCGGGCTATACCACATTAATATATATGCATGTACAATGCACATATGCCGCCCCGGACAAATAAAAAATCCCTTCCGGGCCCGGGTTTTAGCCCTTCAGGGATTTTGGCACATGGCCGGTACAGTTGCCCCTGGATCCAGTATCAAAGTATTGTGTACATTTCCTTAGCGCCTTCTTTTGTAACGTGCTCCTCTGTCGACAATACCCTGACCTTTGTCAGGTTGTTGCCAAACCTTATCTCAATTACATCTCCTGGTTTCACATCTGTCCCCGGCTTGGCGATCTTGCCGTTTATGGACACATGCCCCGTTTCGCAGGCTTCATTGGCAAGTGTGCGCCTTTTGATAAGCCTGGAGACTTTCAGGTACTTGTCGATCCTCATAAAATACATCCCCCACCATATCCGGTCTAACTATTGACCATATCCTTCAATGCCTTGCCGGCCTTGAACACCGGCGCCTTCGACGCTTCGATCGTTATTTCTTCATTGGTCTGCGGATTCCTGCCTTTTCTTGCAGACCTGTTCCTTACTTCGAAAGTGCCGAAACCCACGAGCTGCACCTTGTCTCCGTTGGCCAGGGCTTCTTCGACACTCTCCATGAATGCGTTCAGTGCTTTTTCAGCGTCTGCCTTGGTTATATCGCCTTTCTCCGCCATCCTGCTGATCAGTTCAGATTTGTTCATCCGTCTACCTCCTGATATCGCTTGTCAAGATTCTTTCTGATTGTCCGAGAGCTGAATTTTTGCTTCGTTCCAGAGTTCGTCCATTTCCGGAAGACTCATGTCCTCCAGCTTTTTGCCTGCCTTACTGCTTTGCTGCTCGATGTACTCGAACCTCTTTATGAATTTGCTGATCGTTCCGTTAAGAGCAAGTTCAGGCTGCACGTTGAGGAATCTGGCGAGGTTTACGAGAGCAAAAAATGCATCTCCCAGTTCATCTGTAATTCTTTCCACATTATTACTTTTATATACATCCCGCAGTTCCTGTATTTCTTCTTCGACCTTCCGGAACACGTCCTCGATGTTGTCCCAGTCGAAGCCGACCTGGGCAGCCTTTTCCTGCACCTTGTAGCTCCTCATCAGCGCCGGCAGGTTATTGGGCACGTCCTTGAGCACGCCGGTCTGGCTTTTTATCTTCTTTTCTTTTTTCTTTATTGCTTCCCAGTTCACGAGTACCTCTTCGGCGGTATCCGCCTTTACGTCTCCAAAGATATGAGGGTGCCTGGTTATGAGCTTTTTACATACTTCAGTCGTCACGTCCCCTATGTCGAAATCCCCGTTCTCCTTCGCTATCTGCGCGTGGAACACTATCTGAAGCAGCAGATCCCCAAGCTCATTGCAGAATCTGCCCTTGTCCCCGGAATCCAGCGCTTCCAGGACCTCATAGGTCTCTTCGATCATATATATGCGCAGGCTCTCATGTGTCTGCTCCTTATCCCACGGGCAGCCGTTTTCTCCCCGGAGTTTTGCCATTATTTCAAGCAGGTCCTCGAAACTGTACTTTTCCTTGAGCATCATATGTATCTCCCGTCACTTTCCGATTATTCATCGTAATCCTGCTTTATTTTATCCTATTTTTATCACAAATAGCAACAAAAAACCCCCTTCACGGCAAACAGCAAAGTCCGGGAATGCCACCATGCAAAGAAGGCGTTATCCCAGATAAAAGCATATCCGGGGGCAACGCCTTCAAAACCAATTCCCGCCTGACCGTGAAGTATATTCTGGAAATCATCTGCCAAAACCAAAATAATCCCTTGCGTTATAATAGCAGATATCCTGCACCATTTTCCCGAGGAGGGCAGTATCACCTGGCGCTTCCCCGTTCTCTGCCCATTCGCCGAGGATATTGCACAGGATGCGCCTGAAATACTCGTGCCTCGTATATGACAGGAAGCTCCTCGAATCGGTCAGCATCCCGACGAACCTGCCCAGGAGGCCCGTGGATGCCAGCACCGTCATCTGCCTTTTCATGCCGTCCAGGTGGTCGTTGAACCACCAGGCGGAGCCGAACTGTATCTTCCCCGGGATCCCTCCGCCCTGGAAACAGCCGGCGATAACGCTTATGACTTCATTGGCGCCTGGATTGAGGCAGTAAAGTACGGTTTTCGGGACACCGGCCGCAGAATCTATCCTGTCCAGCAACCTGGCGAGCGAACGGGCGAAAACCGCATCATCGATGGCGTCAAATCCTGTATCAGGCCCCAGCAGCCTGAACTGGCGGGAGTTGTTGTTCCTCATGCAGCCCATGTGCAGCTGCATCACCCAGCCAAGTTCACTGTATCGGGCTCCCAGGAATACAAGCAGGTTTGTTTTGTATTTGCTCGCTTCCTCCGCGCTGAGTTTCCCGCCTGAAACAGCCTTCCGGAAAATCTCCGCCGCTTCTTCGTCACTGCTTTCAGCATATACCGCGGGCTCGAGCGAATGGTCCGACAACCTGCAGCCCATACTGCCGAAGTATGCCATTCTTTCAGCAAGCGCTTCCCTGAACCCGTCGTAGTCGCATATCTTTCTTCCGGCGGCTTTTTCAAGCTTTGCCACCCACTGTACGAAACCGGGCCTGTCGATATTCAGTGCCATGTCGGGCCTGAACGTCGGCAACACCTTTACGCCGAACTCCCCGTCGGCGGCGATCTTTTCATGATATTCCAGTGTGTCGGCGGGGTCATCGGTGGTGCAGA
>Ga0134092_1001787_pt1 | contig 17920 bp, 18 predicted proteins | sample 3_6taG_FD_94454 | JGI IMG/M metagenome (GOLD analysis project Ga0134092, IMG submission 94454) | Switchgrass degrading microbial communities from high solid loading bioreactors in New Hampshire, USA - 3_6_20_6_A3 metaG | ecosystem: Engineered > Bioreactor > Semi-continuous > Anaerobic >... | reverse complement strand
GCAGGCGCAGATGCAGGCAGAGGAGCCGCTTCGCTATTTCGAGCCGAACTTCTATGATTATGAGACACTTTCAGGAGCCGAAATGGTAACGAAGGTGCTCAATGTCAATGACGGAACGCTCCAGACGAACATGGGCTGGGCGAGCGGCCTCAGGGTAATGGGCATTATACCCCATGAATTCGCGGAGGTTGCCTGGTTCAGGCAGGACCTGCTGCCGCACCACATCATCGAGTACCTTAACCTGATGTCGGAAGCTCCGACGGCATTCCTCGTATCTTCCAACCTGAAGGATAAATACAAGCTGGAAGTCGGAGATACCGTATACGTCACATGGGGGAACCAAAGCTACCTGGAAGGCACCATTTACGCGTTTATAGACTACTGGCCCACCTACAACCCCAAGGGCGATAAAATGCGGATAGGCGAGCAGGGGCTCGTGGTGGTCAACTACTCATATATTCAAAACAAAATGGCGATCCAGCCGTATGAAGTCTGGATAAAGAAAGCAGAAGGCGCCACGGACAAACAGATCAACGACGATATTATCAGGAAGGATCTCGACCTGATTTCTATAGAATATGCCGACCAGGAACTCGTGAAGATGAAAAACGATGCCATGATCCAGGGCATGAACGGCACGCTCACCCTGGGGTTCATAGCTTCTATGCTCATAAGCCTGCTGGGGTTCCTGATCTACTGGATCATATCCATCCATAACAGGACGCTGCAGTTCGGGATACTGCGGGCCATGGGCATGTCGCTCGCCAGGGTGATAGGGATGCTGGCGTGTGAGCAGCTGCTGGTTTCCGGCGCAGCGATCCTCATTGGGATCATCGTGGGGGGCATGGCGGGCGACATATTCATCCCTCTGCTCCAGATAGTATACAGCGCTGCGGAGCAGGTGCCTCCGTTCAGGATAATCGCATACGGAGAGGATTACATCAAGATATATGCCGTTATTGGCATGATGATCACCATAGGGTTCGTTACGCTGTGGAGGATAATCGCGAAAATCAGGATAGACCAGGCAGTCAAACTTGGTGAAGATTGACGGAGGGCGTGCAATGAGCTGCATCATAAAAACCGAAAACCTGTCGAGGGAATTCAAATCGGGGAACTCGGTAGTCCATGCTTTGAAAAACGTATCGATAGAAATAGAGAAGGGGAAGCTGACCATACTGAGAGGCCGGTCCGGCTCGGGCAAGACCACGCTCATCAACCTGCTGGGGGCGCTTGACAGGCCTGATTCAGGATCGATCATATTCAACGGCGTCGATATCACGCGCGCGAGCGAAAGGGTCAGGAACGAACTCAGGAGGAAACATATGGGGTTCGTGTTCCAGTCGGTGGCCCTCATTTCAATGATGTCGGCGTATGAAAACGTGGAATTCGGCCTCAGGATCGCAGGCATCGGCGCAAGGGGGAGGAGCGAGAGGGCCAGGAAGTGCCTTTCGCTCGTCGGACTGGCAAAGAGGATGGATCACAGGCCCCATGAGCTTTCCGGCGGCGAACAGCAGAGGGTCGCCATTGCCAGGGCAATAGCGCACAAGCCGGATGTTATATTTGCCGACGAGCCCACGGCTGAACTGGACACCCACATGGGCCTGCAGGTCGTGAAGCTATTCAGGGACCTGGTCGAACTGGAAGGGCTTACAGTCGTGATGACCACGCATGACCCGAGCATGATCGAGATAGCAGATCATGTACTGACGCTGGAGGACGGTGAGATAGTTGATGCAAGATGAACGTATCGATATGGATATTCCAGCCGGAACAGCCGGCGGGACCGAAACCGGCGGACAGACCGGCCGGGACAGGATGATCGAGTGCGAGAACCTGGTCAAGATCTACAAGACGAAGGACATAGAAGTCGTAGCCCTGCAGGGTCTCGATCTGGTTGTGGAAAAAGGCGAACTTATGGCCATAATCGGGAACAGCGGAAGCGGCAAGTCAACACTGCTGAACATGCTCGGAGGTCTGGACAGGCCGTCGGCGGGCAAGCTGTTCGTGGACGGGCAGGATCTGCTGAAATTCAATGAGCAGCAGCTTATCAAATACAAGAGGGAAACGGTAGGCTTCGTCTGGCAGAACAACGCGAGGAACCTCATACCGTATCTCACCGCCCTGGAAAACGTGGAAATGCCTATGATCCTGACCGGGAAGAAAAACAGGCGGAACCGCGCATTACAGCTCCTGGACCTGGTCGGGCTGCTCAACAGGCGCAACAGCAAGCTGAACCAGCTTTCAGGCGGCGAACAGCAGAGAGTCGCTATAGCCATCGCACTTGCCAATGACCCGAAACTGCTGCTGGCTGACGAACCCACGGGATCCGTGGACACCAGGACGGCTGCGACGATACTGGATGTCTTCCGTGAGCTCAACAGGGTACTTGGAGTGACCGTCGTCATCGTCACGCACGACAGGCAGATATCCCGGAAGGTCGACAGGGTCGTCGCCATCCGTGACGGGCGTACCAGCAGCGAATTCATAAGAAGGAGGTCCTACGCCGAGGAACTTGCTGCGATGATCGACAACGCATTCGCCGACCAGACCGAGACTCACGACGAACTGGTCGTGCTGGACAGGGCCGGAAGGCTCCAGATACCTGCCGAATACATGCAGGCCCTCGGCCTGAAGGGTAAAAACAAGGTGAAAGTGGAACTGGAAGGTGACAGGGTCGTCGTATATGCTCCGAAGGAGTAGACAGAAGGAGTAATTAGAAGGAGTAAATAAAACTCCTTTTACTCTATTACGGAGTATACCTTGAATGCGCCTGTATCTTTTTTCGGACGGCAGCCATACAAGTCCTGATTCAGGACTTTACCTGAATTTTTGTGAGCCAGTGTGCTCATTTTTTCAACTTTAGTCCGCTTTTTCCAAGGAATTTATTGAAATACTTCAATAACAGGCAACATAATACTGCTTCGGACAACGTTATGTTAATGAGAAAAAGCAAAACTGCTGACTTTAGCTGCAATTTTGCGCAACGGGGGTTACAGAAATTCAAGTAAAGTCTAAGAGGTATACTTCCCGCTATTATGTACTATTGATCGTGCGCTGTTGCAGAAATATACCGTTAAAGTCATTCCCAATACCGATATTTCAGGCGGAAATATTCGCGAATGAAGGATTTGCGTTTTTCCCGGGTAAAATATAAAGGATGCTTTTATCACCGTGGACATGTATAGCTGTCGGTGGTATAATGTGGAATGAAACGGCAGTAATGCGCAAAATAGCAGTGGACAGGCAGATCACGGGCCTGGTCAGGTGATCCTGACAGGACCAGTACTATATTAACCAGTATTATATTCAAGGAAACGAAAGGAGTTTGGTTTATGAAACAGTACCTGGAGATCGAAAGTGTATTTGGACGTGAAATACTTGACTCAAGAGGAAATCCTACAGTCGAAGTCGAAGTCATAGCCGAGGGTGGCTTCGTGGGGCGTGCAGCAGTGCCGTCGGGAGCATCGACCGGCGCATTCGAGGCAATCGAACTGAGAGACGGTGATAAGGGAAGATACCTTGGAAAGGGCGTACTTAACGCGGTCAAAAACGTGAATGAGATCCTGGCTCCCGAGATCGAGGGCATGAACGTGTTCGACCAGGTGGCAATAGACAGGAAGATGATCGCGCTGGACGGCACCCACAACAAGAGCAGGCTTGGCGCCAATGCGATCCTCGGAGTTTCGCTGGCAGTCGCCAAGGCAGCTGCTGAAGCTCTCGGCCTTAGCCTCTACCAGTATATCGGCGGCGTGAACGCTAAAACCCTGCCGGTACCGATGATGAACATCATAAACGGTGGCAAGCATGCCGACAACAGCGTCAACATCCAGGAGTTCATGATAATGCCTGTCGGGGCTGACTGCTTCAGGAACGCACTGATGATGTGCGCCGAAGTGTTCCACAACCTTAAGAAGGTGCTGAGCGACAAGGGATATTCGACGGCAGTCGGCGATGAGGGTGGTTTTGCACCTAACCTGAAGAACGATGAGGAAGCGATCAAGGCCATCCTCGAAGCAATCGAAAAAGCTGGCTACAGGCCCGGCGACGACTTCCGCATCGCTATAGACGCGGCAGCTACAGAGATGTACAGGGAAGACGGCACATACCATTTCTGGAAGACCGGCATAACCAAGACACGTGAGGAAATGGTGGAATTCTGGGCCGACCTGGCGAATAAATACCCGATCATATCGCTGGAGGACGGCGTGGCCGAGGAAGACTGGGAAGGCTGGAAGCTGCTGACCGAAAAGCTTGGCAACAAGATCCAGCTTGTCGGCGACGACCTGTTCGTAACCAATACCGAAAGGCTCAAAAAAGGAATCGAAATGGGAGTGGCCAACTCCATACTGATAAAGGTCAACCAGATCGGTACGCTCACTGAAACGCTTGACGCGATCCAGATGGCCAACAGGGCAGGCTACACGGCAGTTACTTCCCACAGGTCCGGTGAAACAGAGGACACCACTATCGCCGATATCGCAGTTGCGACCAACTCCGGCCAGATCAAGACGGGAGCACCTTCACGCACCGACAGGGTCGCCAAGTACAATCAGCTGCTCAGGATAGAGGAAGAACTGGGCACATCGGCGATCTATCCCGGACTGGACGCATGGTTCAACCTGAAGAACAAGTAAACTCATGCTTGTTTTTTCCCGGGATATGTGTTACAATGTGGTTTGTTGATTTTTCGGGAGGTGTTGCCTTTTGAACGCAGGCCAGATAATCGTGACGATTCTGCATGTTTTGATATCGATCTCGATGGTCGTCATAGTGCTTCTCCAGTCAGGCAAATCTGCCGGGCTGTCAGGCACCATCGCAGGCGGAGCGGAGACGTTTTTCGGCAAAAACAAGGGAAGGACGCTGGATGCGATACTGAGCAAGTATACATCTGTGGTTGCTATAGCATTTATAATCACATCGGCAATACTGGTCCTTATCCTGTAAGAAAAGAAATAAAAAGACTGTGCAGAAATGCATGGTCTTTTTTAATGCAGGATGACCACTGACCGTCAGTACGCAGAAAGAAGCGCTTTCCCGGATCGCGCGGAAAAGCATGTGGACTGGGACATACATATCAGCGAAACGGGGGTTGAAACCCTCGTTTTTCGTTTAAAACCGCTCCAAACCGGGATAATAATAGAAGACCGGATAAATCCGGGAGCGCTGAAAAGGAATATGACGAAAAGTATACAGTAAAACAGCAGGAGGATGTTGATGGACATACTGCAGGAACGCAAGGACAAGATAGTTGCCTTTATGAAGGAAGCGGCATACAAACCCCTCAAGTTCAGTGAGCTCGCCGTTGTACTGGACGTGCCCCGCGAAGACAGGGACAAGCTGGCCGAGATATTGGAATCGCTTGAACGGGAGGGCGTCATATACAGGACGAAAAAGGACAGGTACGGGATAGCGGAGAAAATGAACCTCATCGTGGGCCATATCCAGCGCCATGAGCGCGGATACGGGTTCCTGGTGCCGGACGATCCGAACGTCCCTGACGTTTTCGTACCTGCCGACGGGATGGCAGGCGCGATGCACAATGACAGGGTGCTTGTCCGCATAACATCCAGGGGGACAGACGGCAGGCGGGCTGAAGGTGAAGTCGTTAAGATACTTGAACGTGCCATAACCAGGGTCGTCGGCACGTTCGAAAACAGCAGGTACTTCGGCTTCGTGGTGCCGGACGACAAGAAGATCCACGGGGACGTCTTCATACCCAAGGATGAAATAAACGGAGCCAAACCAGGCCAGAAGGTTGTCGCGGAGATCGTGAAATGGCCTGACGGAAGGCGCAACGCCGAAGGTAAGATAGTCGAGATCATAGGGAACAGCGGGGAGCCCGGGGTGGACATCCTGTCCATAATGAAAGCGTATAACCTGACAGAAGCGTTCCCGGATGATGTAATGGCGCAGACCGAAAGGATACCTGACGCGGTCACCGAAGACATGATCAAAGGACGGCGGGACCTCCGGCATCTCAGGATCTTCACCATAGACGGCGAAGATGCGAAGGATTTCGATGACGCCGTGTCCATAGAAGTGCTTCCTGACGGAAATTACAGGCTTGGCGTGCACATAGCGGATGTCAGCTATTACGTCAGGGAAGGATCGCCGCTGGACAGGGAAGCCCTGAAGAGAGGCACGAGCGTTTACCTTGTCGACAGGGTAATACCCATGCTGCCAACGAAGCTGTCCAACGGGATATGCAGCCTGAACCCCGGCGTGGACAGGCTGACTTTCACGGTCATGATGGACATCGACCGCAGCGGGAAGGTGATAAGGCACGACATATTCGAAAGCGTGATCAGGTCCGTGGAAAGGATGACATATACAGACGTATACAAGATCCTTGAATTGGGAGACAGGGACCTGACCGAACGGTACAGCCACCTGGTCGAAGACTTCAGGAAGATGAAGGAACTGGCGCTCATACTTCGCAACAGGAGGATGGCAAGAGGCGCCATGGATTTCAACTTCGACGAGGCAAAGGTGATACTGGATGAAAAGGGAAAGCCGGTGGATGTAAGACGTTACGAGATCACCATAGCCAACAGGATCATAGAGGAATTCATGCTTGTCTGCAACGAGACTGTCGCCGAGCATTTCTTCTGGACCGGCATGCCTTTCGTTTACAGGATACACGAAGAGCCGGACACCGAAAAAATAATGGCGTTCGCGGAGTTCGCGAAGAACCTGGGATATCCGATCAAAGGCCTGCACAACATACATCCCGGCGCACTGCAGGATGTTCTTGAAAGAGTGAAGGGCAAAAGGGAGGAACTGATTGTAAGCACAGTGATGCTCAGGTCGCTGGCAAAAGCAAGATACAGCCACCAGAACGTCGGCCACTTCGGCCTGGCCGCCAGCTACTACTGCCATTTCACATCGCCTATCAGGAGGTATCCGGACCTTATCATCCACAGGCTTATGAAAGAGCAGCTGAAAGGCGGATTATCCGAAGAGCGCGTGGAGAAACTGTCCGAAATGCTCCCGGAGATAGCCAGGAAGTGTTCCGAGAGGGAGCGGGCCGCTGATGAAGCGGAGCGGGACACGGAGGAACTGAAGAAGGTCGAATACATGAAGGCGAAGGTCGGGGAGGTATTTGACGGCATAATATCCAACGTCACTTCGTTCGGAATGTTCGTCGGGCTTGAGAACACAGTAGAAGGACTTGTCAGGATCAGCGACATGAATGATGATTATTATGTATATGATGACAAGCGTTACATGCTCATAGGCGAACGGACCGGCAAATGCTACAGGATAGGGGATCCTGTCCGTGTGCTGCTGGTCAGGGCCGATGTGGAAACGAGGCAGATCGATTTTGTCATCGAGGAACATGTAAAGGGTGGATCGGATGTACGTCGTAAGCGCATGTCTTCTAGGCATTAACACTCGCTATGACGGCGGATGCTTCTGCAATGAGAAGTTGCTGGAGCTTGCGGAGGAAGGGAAAGTGATCCCGGTATGCCCCGAACAGCTCGGAGGGTGTCCGACGCCGAGGGACCCGTGCGAGATAGCCGGAGGCGACGGCGGCGATGTGCTGGACGGCAGGTGCGCAGTCAAAAGCAGGAACGGGGCTGACATGACTGAAAAGTTCGTAAAGGGCGCATACGAAACACTGAAGCTGGCAAAGGTCTGCGGGGCGAAAAAGGCGATACTTAAAGCAAGAAGCCCGTCCTGCGGCACGGGACTGATCTATGACGGCACATTCAGCGGCAGAACGTTCCGCGGTAACGGAGTGACCGCTGAACTGCTTATCAGGAACGGCATAGAGGTTTACAGCGAAGAAACGGCTGACGATATCCTGGAAGGGGATGTGCTGAGGCAGCAGACTTGATGCTGAATCGAAAAACCCGGCTGACTGTATCGCCGGGTTCCAATGTTTCGGTCATATTCTTTCAGATGGATCGCTCATATTCTTCTGCGCTGCGTGGACCACGCAGCGGACGCTGGTCTTACGCGTCTATCATGAAGGGCCTGATCTCTTTGCAGAATTCCTCGCAGTCATCCGAGTGTACGTCCACTTTTATCGGCTTGTTGAAGTCGAGGCTGAAAATGCCCATTATCGACTTTGCATCGACAACATAACGCCCTGAAGCAAGGTCGATGTCAAAATCATATTTATTTGCTATATTCACGAAGTCTTTGACATCGTTGATGGTTTTGAGCATAATATTGAATGATTTCATGGTACCGCCTCCTTTGCTCTAAAGGTTGGTGTATACTATTGATGTATACTATATATACAGGATCATCTAAATAATATCCTGTAAATGGTAACAAGTCAATTACGATAACGTTAAAAATATGTGAATTTATACCGGGTTATACGAAATAACGGGAAATTGGGAACCATAATGGAGGAATCGTGAAGAAAGCAGCTTTTTATACGCTCGGATGCAAGGTAAACCAGTACGAAACTGAAGCGATGGCCGAAGCCTTCGAAAAAGCGGGTTATACGGTGGTGGATTTCGAAGAGACAGCGGATGTCTATGTCATAAATACGTGTACCGTCACTGGCCTCAGTTCGAGGAAATCCCGGCAGGCTATAAGGCGGGCGAAGCAGAGGAACAGCAATGCGGTAGTGGCTGCCGTCGGCTGTTACCCGCAGACCGCGAAGGAAGAAGTGGAGAACATGCCTGAGGTTGACATAATCGTGGGGACTGCCGAGCGCCGCAGACTGCCGGAGTATGTCGAGGAATTCCTGAATGGTAAGGGCAGGATAACCGCAGTCGGCAACATCATGAAGGAATACAGCTTCGAGGACCTCAGGATCGAAAAATACAAGAGCCGCACCCGTGCGATAATGAAAGTCCAGGATGGATGCAACCAGTTTTGTTCGTACTGCATAATACCATATGCAAGGGGGCCTATACGCAGCAGGCCGGCGGAGGAAGTCCTCGGGGAAGTGCGCAGGCTGGTTGAGGCCGGGTTCAGGGAAGTCGTGCTGACCGGCATCCATATCGCTTCCTACGGTATTGACATGGGACAGATCAGGCTGCCCGACCTCATCAGGATGGTGCACGATGTTGACGGGATCGACAGGATCAGGCTCGGGTCGCTGGAGCCGACGATGATAACCGGGGATTTCGTCGCCGAAGCAGCCCGGTTGGAGAAACTCTGTCCCCATTACCATATTTCGCTGCAGAGTGGCTGTGACGAAACGCTGAGAAGGATGAACAGGAAATATACCACGGCGGAATACGAGAAGGCAGTGGAACTGCTGAGGGAAAATATTCCGGATGTCGCAATCACTACGGACGTCATGGTTGGCTTCCCGGGGGAGACGGACGAGGAGTTCGAAACCACGTACAAATTCCTTGAGAGGATACGATTTGCAAAAATGCACGTTTTCAAATACTCCCCGAGGAAAGGGACGCCTGCAGCCCGGCGCAGGGACCAGGTGGACGGCAGGGTGAAGGACGAGAGGAGCGACAGGCTCATCGAGTTGTCGGACAGGTGCCAGCTTGAATTCAACAGGAGTTTCCTCGGCCGGGTAATGCCCGTTCTGTACGAACAGGAGGACAGTGAAAAGAAAGGCTGGTATGAAGGCCTGACGCCGAATTATATAAGGGTGCTGTCAAAAGGGGATGCCGGCATTACGGGAAATATCCTTCCGACCAGGCTCGTGGGAGCCGAAAATGACTTTATTTCCGGCGAGATCTGATTGATTGGGGCAGACGACTTGCATATAATTTCCGTATGATATAATATAATAGTATTCACGTCAAACGTGCGTTTGCGTAAAGCCGGGCACATGCCGGGCATTGCATGATGGCAGGGGAGTGTTGTTGATGTCGGGAAGCGAAACTATGATGTTCAAAATGGACAAGGATAAGGAGAACGAAGCACGGGACATTCTGTTCACGGTCTATCAGGCCCTGAACGAAAAAGGCTATAACCCGATCAATCAGCTCGTTGGCTATATCCTTTCAGGGGATCCTACATACATCACCAATCATCTGAATGCGAGGAGTGTCATACGAAGGCTTGAACGGGATGAACTGCTCGAAGAGATTGTGCGGTTCTACCTTGAAAACAAGAAATAACCGGAAACGAGTGAAACCCCGACAAGTTCGGGGTTGTTTTTTAGCACGGAAGAGGTATTTGGCTCATGGAATATGTTGAACTGGGCAAAACAGGACTGAAGGTCTCGAGGCTGTGTTTCGGGGCGCTGGTCATAGGCCCGCTCCAGAAAAACATGCCGGTGGAAGATGGAGCAGCCGTCATACGGGCGGCGCTGGAGAGAGGGGTAACTTTCATAGATACCGCGGAACTCTACGGTACCTACGGGCATATCCGGGAGGCACTGAAGGGTTTCCACGGGAAGCCTGTCATAGCGACGAAGTCTTACGCCTATTCGGCTGAAGGCGCCGCTGAAAGCGTCGAGAAGGCCAGGAAAGAGCTCAATATGGATGTGCTGGACATTTTCCTGCTCCACGAGCAGGAGTCCAGGCTGACGCTCAAAGGACACCGGGAGGCGCTCGAATACTATCTTAATGAGCGTGAAAAAGGCAGGATAAGGGCAGTCGGGGTATCGACGCACAATATTGAGGTGGTAAGGGCAATTTGTGAGATGCCCGAGATCGATGTAGTACACCCGCTGGTAAACATAACCGGGGTAGGAATAGGAGACGGGAGCATCGGGGAAATGCTCGAAGCCGTCAAAGAGGCCTATGATCGCGGAAAGGGCGTTTACAGCATGAAACCTCTGGGGGGCGGCAACCTCCTGAGGTCGTATGACGAATGCATGGATTTCGTGCTTGGCCTTCCCTATGTTCATTCCATTGCCGTCGGCATGCAGAGCGCAGATGAAGTGGAGATGAACGTCCTCAAATTCGAAGGGCGCGAGATACCCGGAAGCCTGAAGGAAGCGGCAGCTTTGAAAAAAAAGCGGCTGCATATAGACTATTGGTGCAGCGGCTGCGGCAAATGCGCGGAAAGATGCGGACAGAAAGCGCTTTCAGTGATCGGAGGAAAAGCGGTGCCGGATCCGGAAAAATGTGTCCTTTGCGGTTACTGTTCGGGTGCTTGTCCTCAATTTGCGATAAAAATTTGCTGAGTGCAGTTGGAGGTTTTTATGCGAATAATGGGCATAGATTTTGGAGACAGTAGAATCGGTATTGCTGTCAGCGATCCGCTGGGCTGGACGGCACAGGGGCTTGAAACGATCGAACGTAAAGGTACGGCCGAACAGGATGCCGAGAGGATCAGGCAACTGGCCGAGCAATACGGTGTCAGCAAAATAGTCATCGGTCTGCCGAAAAACATGAACGGGACCATCGGGCCCAGTGCGGAGAAGGCCATTGAATTCGGCGAGCTTCTTGCCAGGGTGACCGGCCTCGAGGTGATACAGTGGGACGAGCGCCTCACGACGGTGGCAGCCAACCGACTGATGCATGAAGTCGGGATGAAGACGTCGAAAAAGAAAAAATCCGTTGACAGGATCGCTGCGGTTTTCATATTGCAGGGATATCTTGACAGCATGAGAAATTAAGGTTATTGTAGTATGGTACGGTAACATAAGAAAGGAAGTGTATGCCATGGATGCAGAAAGAGACGATATAATTGTCCTGATCGATGAAGACGGTGAAGAAGTCGAATTTGAACATATCGATACTATCGAAATGAATGGTAACGAATACGTTGTACTGGCACCGCTCGGGGAAGAGGATGACGATGACCGGGAAGAAGAAGAGGTCGTGATCCTCAGGGTCGAGCACAGTGAAGACGGAGAGGACACTTTCGTAACGATAGAGGACGACGACGAACTCGAGGAAGTATTCGATGAATTCCAGGCACGCCTGGAAGAAGAATTCGAAGATGAAAACGAGGATGAAGAAAACTGATCAAAGTTTTCCGCAAGACAGGACAGTGTTTTCAGAAGTCTCATAAAGAGCCACCGGACCGATCCGATGGCTCTTTGTTATTCATTTTCCTTGTCTTTTTTCAGGATCAGTCGCTGCTGTTGGAAAATGTACCGGATGAGCCTGTCCTGGTCCTTTGGACTGATGTCTGTGAAATGGATGCCCAGTTCGTAGTTTCTGCCCTTTCTGGCTTCGACTTCCTGGCTTCTTACAACGATGCCCTTTGTACTGATCTGCGTACCGTCGGTGAGGCCCAGTTCCATCCGGAGCACGGTGTTTTTCGGGAAATCTTTCTCGCTTATTATGCAGACGCCTGACCCGCTTATATTTCTGGTATACGCTTTCAGGGGAGCGATTGTTTCCGCCTCATCTCCGTCATCATCAGCAGGCAGGATGGCAGCTTCAAGCACTATGTCCAGCCTGAAATGACTTCTTCTCTGGATCTTCGAAATTTCAGAGTCAGGCCGTACTACAATCACAGCGACTTTACCCCTGTACTCCCTGGAATCGACCACGGCTTTGAAACCAAGCAGCCCATGGACCGGATCGATAAAGGTGAGATGGATCGTGATGCCGTCCGGCACATAAATCAGCCTGGTTCCGGAGATCGGAGCAGAAATCACAATCGTTCCGTCGACCTGGTGTTCAAGAAGCTGGCTGACTTGTACATTTCCGATCCTTTTGCCGTCCTCGCCGAGCATTTCAAGTTCGAGCCTCGTACCAACAGCTATTTCCTGTGGTGTCATCTGCATTTCTCCCGTTGCTGCGTCATTTCTTCTTTATTTCCCTGTTTTTCCGCACTTTAACAGGCTTGCAACCAACGTGCTACTCCGGGTACCATACTGGTCCCCGCTATAAATTTCGGCAGGCAAAATCCAATACTTAAGAGGATTTGCGAATATCGGATAGAATTATATATTATCCGACTAATGAACCTGGAGGGAAACTGATGAGAAAGGGACTTGCCCTGTGCCTGGCAATGGCGGTGCTGGCAGCCTCTGTTTCCGGCTGCGGGGCGAAAACATCGGAACACGAGGTACAGCCGGTAGTTGTTGAGACAACTTTGCCCGAGCCTTTTGCAGGCGACGGGGACGGCAATGAGGAGCAGCCAGCGGAAGAGAGGCCCGGGACAGGGGAAGAGCCCGCCGAACCGGCAGTCCCTGCGGATGATGACTATTCGCTGCCGTTCACAGGAGTGAGGCCTGTGGCCGTGATGATAGATAACCAGGGCTCGAAGGTACTGCCTCAGGGAGGTCTCGATAGGGCACAGATAGTGTATGAGGCCATTGTGGAGGGAGGCCTTACGAGGCTGATGCCCGTATTCTGGGGCACCGAGCCTGAAATGATAGGACCGGTAAGGAGCGCAAGGCACTATTTCCTCGACTTCAGCATGGAATATGACGCCATCTATGTCCATTACGGCGGGAGTCCCCAGGCCGGCTCGGATATAAAGAAGCTGAATATAAACGCGATTGACGGCCTGGTCCTTGGCCCGGACGTTTTCTGGGATCTGACCAAAGATCCGAAGAACTGGCAGGATTCATACACTTCCATGGAAAAACTGAAAAAATACGCGGAAAAGCGGAAATACCGCGACACTGCCAACGTGGGATTCCCGTTCACATACAGTGAACCAGGAAAGGATATCGTACCCTCAGACGGCGATGACGCGGCGACGGTGGAACTGAACTATCCGTCCATGACCGTAAGGTATGATTACGACAGCGGGACGGGTACATACAAAAGATTCAGATACGGTAAAGAGCATATGGAGAGGGTCTCGGGGAAACAGCTTGAAGCAAAGAACATAATAGTGCTGCATGTCCGCAACTGGACAATAGAAGGCGACTATGCCGGCCGGCAGGACATGCAGACCACGGGGACCGGGAAAGGATATTACATCACTTGCGGCAAGGCATACAGAATAAAATGGTCAAAGGAGACCAGGGGCTCGCAGACCAGGTATACATATGAGAACGGGGAACCGATCGTGCTCAACCGCGGCCAGACGTGGATCCAGATTATGCCGCTGAACGCGAAGGTCGCGATAGAATGAGAGTGATTTTGGAATCGTCATGTTAGCAAGATAGCTTTTGGGGTATATATAAGACTGATGTGCAGACTCTTAATTTCAAAATATATGAAAGGATGATGATCGATGCAGAAACTCTGGAGATGCAGTGTGTGCGGGTATGTACATGCAGGTGACGAAGCGCCTGATGCCTGCCCGAAATGCGGCGCGCCTAAGGATAAATTCGTCGGGCTCAGCGATGAGGAAGCTGAGAAGATAATCAAGTCGGAAAGAACAAATGACATCCATATGGAAATCGTAGGTCTGGCAGAAAGGATCATAGCACTGGCCCAGGAGGGCATCGAAATCGATCTGGATCCGCCGTGCGTAGCATTGTTCAAGGCAGCCATCAAAGAGGCGAAAGTGATCAAGCAGAGATCCAAGGCAGAAATGGAAGGCCATATGAAAAAGGGCAAATGGTGATCATTAAAAATTACGGCGATCATTGCACAGAGTCGTTTTTCAGAGTTGTTTTTCAGGACGTGATATTTCCCGGGACATATACTGATCGGCATAGCAAAAGTATTGATCGGCGTAGTAAAAGGGCAGTCCGGCGCAGAAACCGGTACAGCCCTTTTTCTATTCTACCGTTGTATACACGCTGGCGGGCAGCAGGCAAAGCATCATCAGCCTGGCTGGACTGACGGCAACATATCCTGCCATGAACAGCGCCATACAGCCCGTGACTGCAGGCTTCCGGCTGCAGATTACCAACTGCTGACTGCCGGGCTAATATATATAGCGTCGCCGGAGCGCCTGCAGCCGTTGGTTGTCTTTTTCAGCCGAAGGTACAGTTGGCCGGTACTGCTGATCAGTAAATCTTACCGAGTACCCTGGACAGTATATCCAGCATGTCGTCAACGTGCTGCTTCATTACTGTAAGCGGAGGCATGAGCCTGATGGTCGCAGGTCTTGGCGAGTTCAGTATAAGACCTTCATCAAGGCATGCCGACACCACTTTTTCACCGGACGCGTCGGGCAGGTCGAAGGCTATGAGCAGGCCCCTGCCCCTTATGTTTCTAAGCGGATATTTCTCCGACAGTTCCTTCAGCCGTTCGATTATATATTCTCCCATGATAGCAGCCCTGCCGGGAAGGTCCTTTGCCAGCACTTCCCTTACGACAGCCAGCCCGACGGCCATCGCGAGCGGCTGACCTGTGTAAGTCCCGCCCTGGTCGCCGGGATCGAATATATTGAGCTTTTCCTTCGCAAGCATTGCGGAAAGCGGGAAACCTCCGCCTATTCCCTTGGCCAGCGTCATTATGTCCGGCTCGATGCCGTAATGCTGGTAAGCAAACATTTTGCCCGTCCTGCCTATACCTGTCTGGACCTCGTCAAAGATAAGCAAAATGCCCTTTTCGTCGCACAATCTGCGCAGTCCTGCGATGTATCCGTCATCTGCCAGGTTCACGCCGCCTTCGCCCTGTACAGGCTCGATCATTATCGCGCATGTATTCTCATTTACCGCTGCTGCCGCAGCATCGATGTCGTTGAACGGCACATGTACGAAACCGGGCAGTTTGGGTTTGAAGAGATCCTCCCAGTGCTTCTTGCCCGTAGCCGACATCATCGCAAGAGTACGACCGTGGAAACCGTTTACGGCCGTGACTATCTCATAGGCGCCGCCTAGGAACTTTGCGCCGTATTTCCTGGCGAGCTTTACGGCGCCTTCGTTTGCTTCCGCTCCCGTACTGCTGAAAAATACCCTGTCAAAGCAGGATATGTCTGTCAGCAGTTTTGCGAACTCGATCATGGGCCTGTTGTAGAAAGCCGGACTGGCGTTGATAAGCATGGATGCCTGCCTGTTCAGCGCGTCGGCAATAACGCCGGGACAGTGCCCCAGGCAATTGACGGCCCAGCCGCCGATGAAATCCAGGTACTTTTTGCCGTCTGTATCCCAAAGATACATTCCCTGGCCTTTTTCCATCACTATATCCGGCCTTGCCGCTGTGAAAAGAATGGTTCTGCCTGCCTGCTCCAGCAATTCATCCGTGGTGTTGAGCATATGATTCTCCTCCTGTCCTGTCAGATTGGATGTTTCATCCGATAACTGCGGCCACATCACGATGGGGCACTGTATCGATGCATATGGTACGTCGGGATCGGCATATGCCGCAGGGGTCAGATTTCGTATGGAAGATTTTCCATCAGATCAAACAGTGTTTTCGATTTTGTCAAAGCCTCAATTACATTATGCGACGGCCCGGGATAAATAATCAAGCCGTCTTCTTCCCCAAGTTCCGGCTGTACAGGAAACGCCAGTATCTCTTTGCCGGTTGAGAACTGTGCGTTGACTCCTTCGTGGTTTCCCCTGGCGTCGAGCCGGATCCATCTTCCCAGGCTGTATAAATATACGGCATTGATTGCGTGCAGGACCAGCGACGGTCTCTCGTCGCTGAAGCGCAGCTTCTGGTAGCAGAAACCTGCCGGAATGCCTGCGCTCCTTAGCAAGGCCGCAAGCAGGTGCGATTTCGCATAGCATATCCCGTGGCCGTTGACCAATACATCCGAAGCCCTGCAGGACACGACGGCGACCGGCCTGCCGGCCCTCAGCAGGTCAAAGGAGTGGGTAATGCATCCCTCACGTATTCGAAAGCAGTTTTTGCATACGCCAGTTCAAAAGATCCTGTCAACTGTCCTGAACAGCCTGCGGTATCAGCTTTCTCCAGGGCACCGGACATGGACCGCTCCGTTTCAGAATTCAGCTTTTCTGCAGCCGCTTTGACAAGATCATGCCCGAAATCGATTATTTCCGTCATCTCCAGATATCTGCCCATATCGTCGGATTCAGGCATCAGCATAACGAAACACTTCCCCAAGAAAAATACAATTCAATTTAATAATAATTATACAATGAATTGTATAATTATTCAATAGTATTGCTTGTTTTCATACATTTTTCAGAAAAATATGGTACTATATTAACAAAAGCTGTGCAGGTGATTTAACAAGCGTTCCAATAAGTATACCAGAGCTTTATCCGCCCTGCTGGGATGCCGTCCCGTAAAGAAAACCATAAACGTAGTAAATATCATGGTGGATCCGCGCATGGAACTGCTGGCGTCACTCCAGTCGCTATCGTTACCCCACGTAAAACACCGCGTCTACGGATTTGGCGGCGGTAATTTTGTCTGATTCCGGACCCGGTATTTACGTGCTATTTGGAAAATTTACAGAAATTATGTTAAGACAGTAAGTATTCCTTGATTTAAATTAATGCTGTTTTGTATAATTATGAATGTCGAAAAATCACTATGTCAGCTAACGTGATACTTTAGCTGCAGCGAAACGGGGTATGGCTATGAAGTTGATCTATTCGGGAAAAACAAAGGATGTATACCAGCTTGACAACGGGAACGTGCTTCTGAAATTCAAGGACGACTGCACCGGCACGGACGGGGTTTTCGATCCCGGAGCGAATACGGTGGGTCTGACGATTGAAGGCATCGGGAAGCGGAACCTGCAGACTTCGGTCCGCTACTTTGAAATGCTGAAGAAAGCCGGGATCAAAACTCATTATGTCAGCGCCGACATTGAAAACGCAGCAATGGAAGTGCTGCCGGCCAAACCGTTCGGCAAAGGCCTTGAGGTCATTTGCAGGCTTAAGGCGACGGGAAGCTTCATCCGACGTTATGGAACTTACATAGAGGACGGCGCCGAGTTGCCGGGCGGATACGTGGAGGTCACGCTGAAGGACGATGAAAAAGGAGACCCGCTGATAACCGGCGAGGCACTTGCGGTGCTCGGCATCATGAGCGAGGACCTTTACAAGTCCATGAAGGAGCAGACCCTCCGCATTACCCAAATTATTGCTGATGACCTGAAGTCAAAAGGACTGGAACTGTGGGACATCAAGTTTGAATTCGGATACAACAACGGGGAAGTCATCCTGATCGACGAAATCTCCAGCGGCAACATGCGCGTGTTCAAAGACGGCAAATTCGTGCCGCCGATGGAACTTACGGAGATGATACTC
>Ga0134092_1001782_pt1 | contig 17951 bp, 20 predicted proteins | sample 3_6taG_FD_94454 | JGI IMG/M metagenome (GOLD analysis project Ga0134092, IMG submission 94454) | Switchgrass degrading microbial communities from high solid loading bioreactors in New Hampshire, USA - 3_6_20_6_A3 metaG | ecosystem: Engineered > Bioreactor > Semi-continuous > Anaerobic >... | reverse complement strand
TTTCCCGTACTAATTCTTTTGGTAATGCCATAAAAAAACTCCTTTCTGGTTTTCTATTTAGTAATTCTTGCCAGAAAGAAGTCATTTTATTTATTTCCATACACAAAATTTTGGATATTCCCGTTTTCGGTTTCCATACACAAAAATCTTCGTATATAGGAACCGAAATAGAGAGTTTCCGGTTTTCACACGTAAAAATTATTCAGAACCTCCTATACACGAAACTTTATCAGAACCAAAAAAACCCTGTTAACAGTTAATAATATATAGCAATATCCATAACAGGTTTTCAGATTGTATTAAAATCCTGCGGCAAGTTTCTACTTCATCCGGAGAAACTCCGTCCTTGTGCGCTACAATATTTCTGTAGTTATCTTTTACATATTCAAGCCCTTTTATCAGCAACATCCTATTAAACTCGGTATCTTCGTTAAAGGCAATGGTAATTATGTATTTTGATGCCTGTTCAATCATAAGTTTCAATCCTTTAAATTTTGAAAGCCTGTCAAAATTGATTGCCTGTTCACCATGTATTGCCGCAAATCTTGACCTGCCTTCCAAAAATCCTGTTCCCCAGCTCAACACATAATTCCCGTATTTGTTCTTTTTAACAAAGATTTTCTTGCTGTCTTTAAGCAGGTTTATACAGGGCCCCAACTCAATGGAAGCTTTTTTATCCCCGTTATAAAAGTAATGCTCCCTTGATTTTTCATCAATACTTGATTCAGTAAAGGGAATTTTCTGAAAAACCATATTCAGCACCAATTCCAGGGCTTTTGTTAATGGAATTAATGCCGGAGAAAAATCCAGCTTATTTCGGTCAGCCCTTCTGGACAGCATCTTATATACGATTTCGGAAGTGACAAGGAAATTATTACAGTTCTTCCGTTCTTCATAAGGCAGCTTGTTTATCAAATTATTTCCCGGGACATCCAGATTATATGTTTCGATGAAATTCATCTGTAATCTGTCTATATATAACTCCACGTCCTCTCGCCCGATGTATTGATTTTCAAGTTTACTTCCAAGCTCGGAAACCACTTCATCAAACTTTTTTAATATATTCTCGATATTTAAATCAGCCTTATTTAAGTCGGGTTTCCGGTTTGATATTTCAGCCCTCATTGCCTTTAGCTTTTCAAGCGTATCTTCCAATGCTTCATCCATTAATTTTGAAATATGCCTTTGCAGGAAAATATCCATGCTCTGCCGCAGTTTTAACTGATTGAGGCTTTTATAAAATGCAATATACTCATTAATATTGCTTATTATGCTCTGGCCTCTGCTGATAAGTTCATCCGACAACGCACCCGGCAACTTGTCATAGTTGTCCTCTCTTGGAAGCCTTAGTAGCTCCAGCAGTATTCCTGAACGGTTACAAAACGACTCTACATACAGCAGGAGTTTATCAAACAGCGAATCAGGCAGGATTTTACCAAGTGCCAGATGCTTTTCGGCCAGTTCAATATTTTTCATGATGCTGCCGTCGCCGAAAACAATATCATGCCATGCTCTGCGGGTTTTAATTGTGTAATCATTGCTGAGATAAAGATATTCTTTTACATCTTTTATATATCGAATAATTTCGTCTGAAGCCGACAGTATTTCATTTTTAACCATGTCCCGCCTGTTCAATTCACTGACGAAAAAGCCATATAAAATATTTATTCTTTGAAGATTTTTGCCGGACAGTATACATTTAACAATTGTCATCTGCAGGAAAAACCTCTGTCTATCCTCACTGTTGATTTGATTATAATTCTTTATAAGGAATTCCGAAGCTTCATCACAATACCCGCTAAAGAAAAGAAGATAGGGCACCATTGCCATCATGAAAGAATACAGGTAATTAGGCAGAAGTTTTTTTAAAACATTTCTTGCTTGATATATAACTTCGGACATTGTCCTGCCCAGTTGCCTGTTTTTGTTTCCAAATTCTATTGCCGGCCTTGACAGCAATCCGGGTTTATTGTTTACCATTTCATCAAGAAAATCTGTCTCATTGTAATTCCTGTCTGTTCCTATGCGAGCGTATATATCATGGTTTTTGGATACTTCGAAATCATATATGCAACTCAGATATGATTCAAGCATAATCCCCATTAATTGTACTTCCAGGATATCCTGCTGCTTCCATGGAACTGTCTTCATTATTGGCCAGAGATATTCAGCCTGTATGTAGTATATGATATCCTCATTTTCCTTGGAAACTGCTGCTTTGAATATATCCAGCAGCAGGCCGACAGCCTCGAGATTTTTTTTGAATTCCGTTGCCTTTTCAGGTACAAGCCTTGGAAGTTTCATATTGCCTTGCTTTTCATGTTCTTCCTGAATTGTGTTTTGCCGGTTTATGCATTCATTTTCCTTTTCTATTTTCAATGTTTTTATCCTGACGCTTTCAGCCACGATATTGTCAATATCCTGCCTGCTTATGTCATCAATGCGCACGTCCATATTAAATAAACGTTTGAATATATATTCAGGAATACTTTTTGCTATTTTACCGAATGAATAACCACTAAGCGTGAAATACTTCCCCGCATCCCCTTTATATGGATCGATTGAATCAAAATCATAGTTATATGCGCCATGATGATAAAAGACACTTGTTTTTTGGCTGTATAAAAAGAAATCAGCACATAATTCGGATAATTTAATATCATCGCGAATTTCGATTTTATCTAATATATTTTTAAGTTTTGCCAAATCATATGCTTTTCCGCACAAAAAAACCCCATACATGAAACTGATAACGGATGAATAGCAGCCCACGTTGCACAGCTTTTTGCAGGTTTCCTCAAAAGCTTCATAGTTTCTTATCTTTATTTCTTCTTTAATGTCTTCAGCTAAAAAGTCTTCAAGCAAAATCTCCGCATCTCTTTTTTCAATGGATTGGAATTCCTTTAAGGCAGATATAAATTGATTCATAAAAATATCTTTATAAAATGACATAATCTAAAAACTCCTTTATACTTTTCCGAAATTAAACGTGCATAATGTATCTAATATATCACATTTGCAGCTTGGAGGAAAGACATATTGCAAGGATACAAGGGAGAACGTTGGACATGATAATAGATATTTCCCGCGGATTTAAGTATAATAAAAATACAGAATGGCGAAATAAGGAGGTTTTATAATTATGATGTATGCGCTTGTTACAGGAACCGACCACGGTTTGGGCCTTTCGCTGGTAAAGGAGCTGCTGGAAAGAGGATTTTTTGTAGTAGCCTGTAGGTTAAATCCGAAAGAAACGCAGGTGGATGAGTTAAGAGATGCTTATAGTAACAGATTGGAAATTGTGGAACTGGACATAGGCGATGATAATAGCGTGAAAGCCATGAAGGACAGGGTGACTGCCATTGTACCACATATTGACCTGTTAATTAATAATGCCGGAATTCTTGGGGATATAGTAAAAGGCCTTGGCGACGAATTGGATTATAACGAGATTTTGCATGTCATTAATGTTAATGCAGTAGGAACCCTTCGTGTTACTAATGCCCTGTCATCCCTTGTTATGAACAGCAATTTAAAAACAATTGTGAATATCTCTTCCGAGGCAGGAAGCGTTAAAGATTGTTCAAGAAAAGGTTGGTTTGGCTATTGTATGTCAAAGTCTGCAACCAATATGCTATCTGCCATTGTCCATAACAACATGCGAGAAATAGGCGGCAGAGTAATTGTTATACATCCTGGGCATATGGCCACTTACATGAGGGGGCACCTTGATACAACCGCCAAGATTACTTCCGACGAAGCAGCGGAAAAAATACTGCAATTGGTTCTGGATACGGAGCTGCCTGTGGAGGAAAGGCCCTTGTATTTGAATTACCTGGGTGAAAGGCTGCCCTGGTAAAAAAGGGGAGAGTGTGCGATGAAAAAAATACTTTTGTTTGGAATGTATGAGAATGCCATGTATCATCCATTAACAGGCATTGATAGATATCTGAAAAGCCTTGTTTCGGATAAGGAACTTGATGTTACGGATCAAATTGAAAAAATATGCGAAGCAGAGCAATATGATGCCGTTATCTCCTATTGGGATGATTGGAATGAGCCGATTCCTGAAAAGGCGGCTAATGCTTTATATCGATATGTGGAGAACGGCGGTTCATTACTTGCTTTACACAATGGTATAAGTATACAGTTGCAGGATAGACTTAAAAAGCTGGTAGGCGGTAAATTTATCACGCACCCGGAGCAGGAAACGCTTACGTTCGTAGTAAAGAAAAATGAAATGACAAATGGATGCAAAGATTTTTCAATGAAGGAAGAACCATATCAGTTTGAATTGGAGGATGACGGCAAGGAAATTATTCTTACCTATTTATATCGAGAAAAAGAATATCCGGCAGGATGGAGAAAATACTTTGGTAAAGGTAAGGTCGTCTATCTTGCTCCGGGGCATACGATTCATTCGTTTTTCAACCCTGAGTATACCTTATTGATTCGGAAGAGTTTAGAATGGTTAATATGAAATGAACAGCAGTAGTACTACAGTAGCAGTCCTATTTCCTCATAATATTACAATATATTACAATGTTGAATTCATAATATTGTAATGTCGGATGAAATAATCCTGTTTTTATTGATATTTCTTTAAAAAAGGAGAATGAAAAGTGTATCAGGCAAATGCAAAAAGATACGAAAATATGGTTTATAACAGATGCGGTAAATCCGGTTTAAAACTTCCGGCAATATCTCTTGGCTTATGGCATAATTTCGGTGATGAAAGCAGTTATACAAACATGAGAGAAATGATTATTACCAGCTTTGACTTAGGGATCACGCATTTTGATTTGGCGAATAATTATGGCCCCGGGCCGGGAAGTGCGGAACGCAATTTTGGGAAAATACTGGTCACTGATTTGGCATCCTACAGGGATGAGCTTATTATCTCAACCAAGGCCGGTTATAAAATGTGGGACGGTCCATATGGAGACGGGGGATCCAAAAAGTATCTGGTGGCTTCCCTGGACCAAAGCTTAAAACGTATGGGATTGGATTATGTTGATATCTTCTATCATCACAGGATGGACCCGGAAACACCACTTGATGAAACAATGGATGCCCTTGCAGGAATCGTAAGATCAGGAAAAGCTCTTTATGTAGGGCTGTCAAACTATAGCCCGGAAAAACTAAGGGAAGCATCTGACATATTGAGAGGGATGGGAGTGCCTTGCGTAATCCATCAGCATCGCTATTCCATGCTGGAAAGGCAGAACGAAAAATTAATCCCGGTAATCGAGAACGCCGGAATGGGATCCATTGCATTCAGCCCGTTAGCCCAGGGCATACTGACAGGAAAATATATTAATGGAATCCCTGCCAATTCCCGCGCGGCAGGAAAAAGCATTTTTTTAACTGAAAAAATGATTACGAAGGATGTTATTAAAAAAGTAATTCAGCTAAATGAAATCGCCAGGGAAAGGGGGCAGTCCTTATCTCAGATGGCTCTGGCATGGGCATTAAAGCAAGGGAAGCTAACTTCCGTTCTTATTGGAGCAAGTCGTGCAGAGCAGATTATAGAGAACGTAAAGACACTGGAACATATGGACTTCACGGAAGATGAGCTAAACAAGATTGAAGAAGTTCTTGGAGAATGATAATGCAGGGAGAGTAAATGCGATAGTATAATTTAAAATCTTTATAATATAAAGTTATTTTTTTTGTCGAAAAAAAGTTGATGAAAATACAAAATGCTATTATGATATATAATGTGTGCAAATTCCGATTTCTCTGTAGACATTGGGAATTGGTATACAGCACAGGGATTACATGGGAAACGGATCAGGAAAGGTAAAGGGATTACCGGCATGTACAGATATGTTCATTGTGGTGGTTCTAAATATCCGTGATGGGTATATGCTGAAATTTATATAAGTTGATGTCCAAAAAGTCGTTCAAAAAGAAATACTTGTAACTGAAGTTTTGGGGTAAAGAGAAAAGAAACTGATACAATTACTGATACAACTAAGAAAAAATACCTTGTGAGGGAAGGAAAAGATACATGAATATCTCAAATATTACTGAACTGATTACAGGCATAGCTCTTTTCCTGTTTGGTATGGCGCTGATGGGGGAAGGCTTAAAACAGGTAGCTGGAAATAGATTGGAAATTATTCTATTTAAACTTACAGGAAAGCCAATAAAGGGACTCTTGTTTGGAACCGGAATTACCATGGTAATCCAATCTTCATCGGCAACATCAGTCATGGTTGTTGGTTTTGTAAATTCCGGAATTATGAAACTAAGACAGGCTATTCCTATTGTACTAGGCTCTATTTTCGGTACCAGCATCACCGGCTGGATCATCTGTTTGTCAGGAAATGATTTTGTATCAGGATGGCTTTCGTTGTTCTCTACAAGCACACTAACCTGCCTTGCCGCATTGATTGGTTATCTATTTTCGTATGTTCACAAAAAATCGCTTTAAAAACCATCTTGGCAACATACTGCTCGGGTTTGCGGTATTGATGTTTGGAATGTCCGTTATGAGCGGTGCTGTAGCACCATTGAAGGATAATGAACTATTTATCAGTGTTTTAACAAAGTTCTCCAATCCTTTGCTTGGTATAATTGTAGGTATTGCTTATACAAGTATTCTGCAAAGTTCCTCGGCAGCTGTGGGAATTTTACAGGTGTTAGCTATGACCGGAGCTGTTAGATTTGATATGGCACTTCCTCTTATCATGGGTATTGGTATCGGTGCATCTGTTCCGGTTCTGTTATCCGCAATTGGGGCCACAACTGACGGAAAGCGCACCGCATTGGCATATCTTACAATCAACACACTTGGCGTAATTTTAACCGGAACGGTATTCTATGGACTTAATTCTTTTTTACATTTTCCATTTATGAATAAAATTATGACAATGATGACTGTGGCTGCCCTTAACAGTATCTATCGCCTTGTGGTGGTTATTGTTTTGTTCCCATTGCACAGGCAGCTTGAAGCGATTTCCGCCAGGCTTGTTCCCTCTGACAGTAAGAGTAAGAGCGAATTAGAACAACTTAAACCGTTGGAGGAACGTTTTGTAAACTATCCGGCTCTTGCTATCGAACAATGCAGGAATGCAATTAATGATATGGCGAACAGAGCGAAAGAAAATTTGTTTATTTCATTTGGACTGCTACATAACTTCGTCCAGGAGAATTACGAGCGTGTACAATTGATTGAGGATATTATAGACCGATATGAGGACAGACTCGGAACATATCTTCTGAAAGTTACAAAAAACGAACTGAGTGACGAGCAAAACGAGAGCACGGGAAAGTTTTTGCATACCATTACCGATTTTGAACGTATTTCCGATCATGCGGTGAATCTTTCGGAAGCTGCCAAGGAAATCCACGAAAAAGAAATTATCTTTTCGGATGACGCCAAACATGAGTTGCGTATAGTTGAGAATGCTGTCGCCGAAATTGTCACAATAGCAATAGACGCATTTGTTAATAATGATTTGCAGCTTGCAGAAAAAGTTGAGCCGTTGGAAGAGCTTATTGATAACCTGTGCGGGGAACTGAAGCTTCATCATGTTCAAAGGCTAAAAAACGGTGTGTGTTCCTTCAATTCCGGTTTTGTGCTTAACGATATTTTGAACGATTATGAGCGTATTGCAGATCACTGTTCCAATATTGCAGTTTCAATGATTGCCTTGGAATCGGATTCCTTTGATACACATAAATATATCGACAGTATGAAACAACTTAAAAGCGAAACTTATGCAAAGTATTTTGATGAATACTCCAGAAAATACGTGATACAAAATTAGTTAATAAGTATTAAGTATTGTACGAATATACTGAAATGCAGGCTCTAAAATATAGAGCAATTTATAGAACAATTCAATTGATTTTATTAGCCCTTTGGCATATAATATCTTTTGGTATATAATGTCGAAAAAAGCAATATAGATGCATTATAGATATTAATTATATCCTGAAATAAATTTTGAAATAATGGAGGAAGCGATTTTGAAGGGCAAAAGGAATGTTGTATTGATTGTAGCAATAATATTAGCAGCCGCATGCTTAAGAGCACCGATAACAGGAGTAGGATCTCTTGTAACTACAATTAAGGAGTCTCTTGGAATTGCAAACAGTGCTGCAGGAATGCTTACGACAATTCCACTCGTTACATTTAGTGTTTTATCCATATTTTTAGGAAAAGCAAGCAGCAGGGTCGGAGCTGGAAAACTTATGCTTGTTAGTGAAATTTTGCTGGTACTTGGTATACTTACAAGATCCTTTTTCGGAACCGGCGGCCTTTTTCTTGGAACTATGATCATAGGCATTGCGATTGCCTTCGGAAATGTTCTGCTCCCGGGAATTATAAAAGCATATTTTCCTGAAAAAGTAGGAATTATGACAAGTATTTATACCACAGCAATGTCGACTATGGCGGCTATTTCAAGCGGTATCAGCGTTCCTATTGCTACATCATACGGATGGCAGAAAGCATTAGTAATCTGGAGTATCCTTGCGTTATTGGCCGTGATCTCTTGGATACCAAATCATAAGTGCGTACTTGCCAATAAAACATATGAGAGAACCAAGGGGACAATTGCAAAAGATTCCATGGCTTGGCTGATCACTTTATATATGGGAATACAGTCCTTGTTATTCTATTGCTTTGTAGCCTGGTTCCCGACGATTCTGGTATCAAAGGGTTTGGATAAGACAACTGCAGGCCTATACTTATCTGCCTATTTATTTCTTGGTGTACCGGGGAACTTTGTAATCCCGATCCTTGCGGGAAGAAAGAAATCTCAATCCGGCCTTGGCGTGGGAATCGGTATTATTAATCTGATTGGGATGATCGGCATGATGTTTGTGGAGCAAAAAGCTGCATTGATTCTCGCGGTTCTGTGCTGCGGATTTTGCTCAGGAGCAACAATCAGTTTTGCTTTGGCATTGTTTGGTCTTCATACGGAAAATGCCAAAGATGCGGCAGCATTGTCAGGGCTGGCGCAATCCGTGGGATATGTGTTGGCGGCGATTGGACCGACTTGTATGGGGAAAATCTATGACATAACCGGAAGTTGGAATACACCCATTATTATATTGATTGTATTTGTGGTACTGTTGTGTGTGCTGGGATATTTGGTCGGGAAGGAAAAAATCATTCGGGCCAGATGATAATAATGAATATGCAATACCAAATATGTACTCAAAAACCATTTAACCGTACCTTATAGTCAGGTATTCATGAATTGCGTCAAAATGCTTATCTGCAATATGAAGTATTTTAGGTGCTTTTACATAGACCGTTTACTTCAAATGTCCATAACTGTAGATAGAAATAATTCTCATTAGAAGAATTTACTTTTTTTATTTTTCTTAGTATGTATTAATATTAAAAATGGAATAATTATGCCTAAAGTGAAAATATATGCTAAACATTTTATAAGAAAATCATATTTTTTATCCCAATATACATTAAACCTGGATAGTTGAAGCAATAGCAGAATAAATGCAATGTGACCAATCCCGGAAGCAATTATTAAGATGTAACATATAACTATCACTTTATTTCGATTCTCTATTTTCATATTATCCTGCTCCAAACATTATTTACCATATAACAAATACAATCTTATGATACAAATATTATAACATATTCAAAATGTTTTTGTATATTTTTGGCTTTCTGGGAAATGGACATTGTAGACACAAATAAGGGCCTATAGGCAGTTTCTCAGGATAAGGTATTACAGTTAACTATTGACATACAGTTTGATAAATACTATGATATAAATCATCATGATATCTTTGACAAAATGGTTGTTTATGCTGCCTTTTTTTATATAGAAATAAATTATTAAAAATGCCTCCCTTAATCTATTTTCCTTGGCAGTGTAGAGGATTGGCTAAGAAAATAAAGCTATAACGTTTTTTGAAGCCTAAAATAATACATTAATAAAAAAGGGTAGTTGTGATGGAGGTGCAGAATTATCACATCTGAAGGAATTATAAGCAACGCAAATAAATTTAAGCCATTATATGATTCCTGTAACGAATTAATATTTACGGCCCGGGAAGAATCCATGCAAATAGCACTTAATGAGATAAAATCAAGAATACCGTCGGCAAGATTGGTGGAATGGCTTGGTGAAGGTGCAGGGATAGTGAGATGTGTACCGATACAAAAGCTTATTTAGGTATTTCCATGGCAGAAGATAATTTAAGTGATTGGGCGGGCGGTAAGCACAGATTTGCCCGTGAAGACGGCATGATAAGCAGGGCTGAGTTTAAGCTGTTGGAGGCCATAGATGTATTTAAAATATCTATCCCGGAGAACGGTGTTGCCCTTGATTTAGGAGCTGCACCAGGTGGATGGACAATATTTCTGATACTGGAGTAGTTTATATAAAGCAGACTGCCCAAAGATTTCTTAAAAATAACAAACAGCAGTTTGATGTTATTGTTAATGATATGAAAACGGTGCTGGAAAGACAACAACATTAAAAATGCTGTCCGGAGTCTTGCACCCAACCCAAGGAGAAATACGGGTATTGGGCTATATACCAATAAAAAGGGAAAAGAACTTTTTAAGAAATATTGCCTTCGTTATGGGAAATCGCCGGCAACTTTTTTTGGGATTTGCCTGCTAAAGAAAGTTTTAATTACCAAAAGGAAATTTATAATATACCGGATAAAACGTTTAAGAATAATTTGGAAATATTAGTGGAATTATTAGAAGTCCAAAAGCTAATTGATAGGATTTATTTACACAAAAGAAAATACGTCAATTTATTGTTAACTATAATAAAGAAAAAAAAGCAACGATAATATTGACCAGCCATTATATGGAAGACATTGAAGCCACATGTAAGCGGGTTATTATACTTAAGGAAGGGGAAAAGATTTATGACAGTGAAATAAAAGGTCTGGTTGATAAATACTCTAATGATAAAATTATAGAATTAACATTCCAATCAAGACCTGATCTTGAAAAAATGGCAAATATCGGGGAAATAGTCAGTGATGAAGGCTTAAAAATTAAAATAATGACACGTCGAGATAAAAGCAATAAAGCAATATACGAAATAATGAACCAATTTCCCAATTTGGTGGACATCTCCTTTTCGAGCATACCATTTAAGCAACTTATCGAAAAATTAATGGGAAATAATGAAGTAGGAAAATAATGGAGCAAGAAGGAGACAATGATGAAGAAATATATCTATAGTATAAAAATGAATTTCCTATCAGGTTTTCAATATAGACTTAATACTGTTTCAAGCATATTTCTTTGGAATACTAGCTTATTTGCAACATTTATATTTTGGATTGTGGCTTTAAAAATAAAACCCAAATTAATAATTATGCATTAAAAGATATTTTAACTTATTCTATTTTAATAAAAATTACTAATACATTTGCCCTTCATTCGGTTTGCTATGAAATTGCAACTAATATAAAAAACGGGGGCATGTCTTCGTTACTTCTAAAACCACAAAATATTTTTTTGTATTTCTATGCTAAAATAATAGGGACTAGAATAACGGAATTACTATGCTCCTTATTTCTGTTTATAGCATTATTACCGTTATATTATAAATTTATCTTTTGGCAAACTGATATTGTTTATCTGATTATGTTTTTGCTTTCTATTATTATCGCTTCGGTTTTAAGTTATATATTTGGCGTTTTCGTTGGAATACTTGCATTCTGGATACAGGAAGTATATGCAGTAATGTGGTCTGTTTTTGTTATTATTAATTTTCTTTCAGGCCAGTTTATTCCGCTGGACTTTTTTCCAAGTAGTGTCAGGTATGCAATTGAGTATCTGCCTTTTTCATCATTCGGTTATTTCCCGCTAAGTATTTATTTAGGTAAAGCAAGTATTTCGGAAATACTCTTACATTTCTTTGTTTTTTGTGTATGGACTATTATTATGTTGGTTTTTACATATTTAATATGGAAAAAAGGAATAAAGCTGTTGCTACCGTTCTTTCAACTGACTTTTTATTTGGTTATATTGATGATATCGCCGGCTGGTCCAGAAAAGAGGTTGTTATATTGGTTTGTACAGCACAGGTTATCAATGCATTATATAGAGGCATTATCAGGCCAAATCTCGGGACTCTTTCAAACGCTATAAGAACGGGTTCACTAGATTTTATCCTTCTTAAGCCGGTTAATTTTATGTTTATGATAACCTTTGGTAAATTTGACTTCTCAAGTCTATTTGCCATTATTGTTCCAATTGGCTTTATTATCAGAAATGTACGGAATATGAATATAAGTATTAGCTTTTTAAATGTACTTTGGTATATTATTTTTGTAATTCTGGGATTATTGTTAATAACCGCGATTATGACCATTATCTTTTCTTTGTCGTTCATTTTTACGGATGTAAGTAAATTGGAGGAGTTATACTATACCTTTATGACAATATTTGAAAAACCTAAGGATATTTTTAACAAATATTTAGCATTCAGTTTTTTCCACATAATTCCTCTAATACCTATAGCAAATGCACCTGTTATGTTGCTGTTTAATAAAGGCCACATATCATTTTACCTCCAAATAATTACTATTGTGTCTTTGTTTATGTTGCTGTCAGTATTATTTGTTAAGTATGGAATAAAGAGGTATGAAAGTGCAAGCAGTTGAAAAGGCGTGGTATAAAACAAAGATAAATAGAATTGACCACGTTGCCTTTACGAATGTATTCTATATTTGTAAACATAAAACTATATCAATCAAAAGAGGCCGTATGAACTGGCTAAATGCATTTGAGCTAATGTACTACTATGTTAATAATGATTTTTGGCTGTCCATAGGAAAAGAACCTAATCAGTTTCCTGCTTTCGGCGGCCTTATGTGGGGCGGACTGACTTAAAATGGTATGCAGCTTGCCGGCAAGCCGGGCTCTGGGGAAAGCTAACCGCGTTAAGCACGGGTATATTTATTGTAACAATGGACATTTGCTGGATAATGGGTTTACGAATTAACAAAAATGAAATTTGAAAAATAGAATAATAAAACCAATGAAAGGAGAAATACAAAGAAATGGATTACAGAGTATTTAATTATGGAGCAAATGCTGTTTGTTTCCTGAAAAACGGCCGTAAATACGGCATGATTTGTTCATGGGCAACTCAGGTTGACTATGATAAGATTGTGATGCTATTGGGTGCTCAAAGCGTTACAGGTAAGAACATATCCAAAGGGGATATCATAGGCGTGAGCGTATTGAGCACGCGGCAAGAAGATGTCATGAATACTTTAGGCTTCAATCATTCCGATGAAGTGGATAAGTTTGAAAATCTAAGCTATACCATGATAGATTCCGCGATATTAATCAATAATGCCAGTGTCAATATGGTAGTTGAAGTTATAGATGTGCTCCATTTAGCCGGTATAGAAGAAGATAATTTGATATATGGGCGAATAAAATCATATACCAAAAGTGATGAGCCCATGATGACGATTCAATAACAATAAGACAGGATAAGGCACAAGGCAAGACAGGGAGGGGTAAGACAAGAGACGGTTCTATGTCCTGGTTCCTAACACCGTCCCCCTGATTTACATTTAATTTGCTCCTTGTCATATTTCGCCTATATCATAATATTCCAAGCTATCGATTAGTTCTTTTGCTGCAACGGACAAAGGTATATCCTTTAGCCAGGCGGCACCTATGCTCCTTGGAGGGATCTTTTCTATTGGCCTAATTTCATACAAGCCCCCTTTTTCCAGTTCATCTTCAAAAAAGTTTCTTATTACACAGGCAATACCAAAGTCATACTTGGCAAATTGTATTAATAAATCCATGTTGCCAAGCTCAAAATCAGGTGTAACAGAAATTGAGTTCGCTTCGAAGTATTGGTCAATATACAGCCTTGAGTTGCTGCTTTTTTCGAGCAGGAGAATAGGATATTTCACTATTTCGCTCAATGGCTGCATTTGGTAACTAAGCTTCTTATACTTTTCACCCACAACAAAGCAATCCTGTATTTCCATAATGCTTCTAAAGTTAATCTCGCCGTCATAAAAGGGCATGTTTATAATTCCAAAATCAATTTTGCCGGCCTTTAAATATTTTATAATTTCAGGTGTTGTCGGGCATATAACATGAATTTTAATTGCTGGGTGGAGAGTCTTAAAAAGCCTTAAGTGAGGTATCAGATAATACTTGCATATAGTATCGCTAACACCTATTCGTATCTCCCCGCTAAGCAGATTTTTTATATCTTCTATTTTCTTCTCAGCCGTAGATATAAAGTTGAAAGCTTGTTCAATATATTGATATAAAATTTCTCCCTCCTGTGTCAGTTTAACACCTTTAGGCGTCCTTATAAACAATGTGCATTTCATATTATCTTCAAGCTGTTTTATTGCCCTGCTTACGGCTGGTTGAGTTATAAACAGGTTTTCCGAAGCTTTTGATATGCTACCGTACTTGGCTACATAATAGAACGTTTTGTATAATTCCAAATTTACAGGCGTCATAGGTATTACCCACCTTTATAACAGATATAAACAATATGCATTTTATTTATACTATATTCTCTATTATAATTAAATTGTAAATTAATTCAAGCAATTTCAAGGAGGTAATATGTATGAGTGTTAAGGTAGGAATCAACGGGTTTGGCAGAATTGGCAGGAATACTTTTAAAATAATTATGGAGAGATACCCGGAAGAACTGGATATTATAGCTATCAATGATTTGACTGACGCAGAGACATTGGCCCATCTTCTGAAATATGATTCTGTGTATGGAAGATTTAACGGAACCGTGGAGACAAGTGAGAATTCTTTATTTGTTAACGGTAAAGAAGTAAAAATATCAGCAGAAAAAGATCCGGGCAACATTGACTGGCAAAAGATGGGGGTTGAAATTGTGCTTGAGTCAACCGGTGTGTTCACTAAGCGCGATAAAGCAGAACTGCATATTACAAGAGGAGGAGCCAAGAAAGTGCTTATTTCTGCCCCTGCAACAGGCGAAGACATAACAATAGTGCTTGGAGTAAATGAAGACAAATATGATCCCGTCGTACACCATATTATATCAAACGCTTCCTGCACCACTAACTGCCTTGCTCCGGTAGCAAAAGTGCTGAATGATAACTTTAAAATAAAAAAAGGTTTTATGACCACCGTTCATGCATACACCAACGATCAGAGAATCCTTGACCTGCCCCACAGTGATTTGCGAAGAGCCAGGGCCGCAGGAGTATCTATCATACCTACAAAAACAGGAGCTGCAAAGGCAATTTCACTGGTTATCCCGGAACTGGCAGGCAAGCTGAATGGATTTTCATTCAGAGTGCCCACCCCGACGGTCTCAGTAGTTGACCTTGTAGTTGAAACGGAAAAGAACGTTACAAAAGATGAAGTAAATGCTGCATTAAAAGCTGCTGCAAACGGTCAGATGAAAGGCATAATAAGCTACTCTGAAGAGCCCTTGGTTTCTGTCGATTACAAAGGGGACCCTGCTTCATCAATTATTGATGCACTATCTACAATGGTGATTGGTGATAATATGGTCAAAGTGGTTTCATGGTATGACAATGAGTGGGGCTATTCAAACAGATTTGCCGATTTGGCTGCTTTTGTAGCAAGAAATCAGTAAAAAATATATAGAAGCATGCCCTTCATTTTACACTCTTCCATATTCTTCTACCCATTTTTCGCCTGTCATTTGTGCATTTTATTTATAAAGCAACTGCCAGTTGCTTTATATGTTTATTATTTTCTGATATACTGTTTGTGAAAGGTTGGTGAAGAATCAAGGTGGGAAAACGGTGAAACCGTGCCAAACACGGAAACACTGAAATTAATCTCAAAAACTTTTGATGTATCAATTAATACACTTTTAGGGCAGCCTCGTAACATGGTTTGTCAAGTATGCGGCTTTCCCCTGGATAATGAAGATAACCTTAGCCGTGAAGCAGACGGTACTGTGAACGATAAATATTGCAAATGGTGTTATGTTAACGGAGTTCATAAATATAGGAACATGGAAGATGTCATTGCAGATGTTGTACCCCGCTGGAACTGGGGAACACCTGAGCAAATGGCAAACTGACTACGGAATAAACTTATGACACTCGAATACTGGAAAAAGTAAAGAAGGTAGTTTATGGGCAAATACAATATTCACAGTGATTTTAAAAAATACGAAAATATGAAATTTCCTTTGCCTCCAATACTTTTACCTCTAGTTAATTTTTTCTTGAAGATAATCTTTAATAAAGTAAAACTTGCCGAAGGAGTCAGTGAGACAAAGGTAAAAATTGCCGGCTATCAAAACGAAATGATTGAGCTGACGATTTATTCACCGAAGAATATCGGGGTAAACGCACCATGCCTGATTTATTTCCACGGAGGAGCCTTTGTTTTAAAAGCGGCGCCTTTTCATAAGAAGCTTGTTTGTCAATATGCATTGAATACGCCGTGTAAAGTGGTTTTCGTTGACTATAGGTTGGCTCCTAAATATGCTTTTCCCGTCGGTGTTGAAGATTGCTATGCTGCCTTTGAATGGGTTTATAAAAATGCAGAAGTGCTTGGCATTGACAAAAGCAGGATAGCAGTCGGGGGAGACAGTGCGGGCGGGGCCCTTGCTGCTGCCGTTAGTATAATGGCCCGCGACAGAAAAGCACCGGGAATATGCTTTCAAATGCTGATTTATCCAGTAACCGATGCCAGGCAGATTACCGGAACTATTAAAGAATATACAGATACTCCAATATGGAATTCAAAACTGAATAAAAAAATGTGGGAGCTTTATCTCAGAAACGGAGTACAGGGCAAGAGGGAATATGCATCTCCTATGGAAGCACCTTCTCTAAATGATTTACCCGATGCTTATATAGAAGTTGCAGAATTTGACTGTTTAAGAGACGAAGGGATAAATTATGCAAAGGCCTTGCAGAATAACGGTATTCATGTTGAACTTTATGAGACAGCCGGAACGATTCACGGATTTGAAATCGCCGAAAACAGTGAAATCGTAAATCAGAGCGTGGCGAAAAGGATTGAGGCTTTGAAAGCAGCCTTCAGGCTGTCTGATAAGAAATGAGCTAAGGAATCAGAGCGGTTTTTTATTTTATTCAATTTGATGTATTTCAATACACGGTTATTGAAATAAAGACTGCCAGATGTTAATATCATCAACCCGTACCATAATGATTGTGATATAATGATACCATAATAGAGGAATTTGCCAAGGGGGTATTACGGATTCCCAAAGGGACATTGCAACGAAATTTGAATTTGGAATTTCGGGGGTTTAAAAGAAAGTATGAGCTTTTTAGACTTTTTAAAATTCCTTTTATCCGTAATAATCGGATTCCTGTTATCAGGTGTTTGGTTTGGATTGCTTGTTATTATCAGGAAACTGATTCAAAAGCTTAAATTAACATGGCTGTTACATTTTAACACACTTCTGGCAAGCATAATACCTCTTCTTTGTATAAGTACTACTTTGGGGCTTTATCCTGTCCAAGCAAGGGAGATACGAAATGTAAGAGTATATGTTGTTGCAATAGTAACAGTAATAATTACAACAGCTATCATTACCAGGAAGGAATCAATGGAACACAAAGAGGGCAAAGAGATGCTGCTTTGGGGCCTGGACGGATTAATGATGGAAATACCTCAAATGCTGATGATGCAGTCATTTGTGTATGGAATATTTAATTTGTTGGGTGTTTCATCCTTAAACCTTTATACTATTATTGCAACAGCATTCATTTGGTGTATGGGAATTGTTATGCAAGCGGTTTTATCAAAAAGACAGCTTGATAAGGACTTAATCCTTGAACTCTTATCTTCATTCATATTTTCCCTGGGAATCGGTTATGGTTATAGTCTCAAGTAGTGGTGTAAATTTCGTGGAGGCTAATTGACAAAAGTAACCACGATATGATTTCTACTTTATTAGGGAAACAAAACAAAACAAATAAAGTAGAGGAGGTCATACCGT